>Ga0209404_10000014_pt1 | contig 185397 bp, 205 predicted proteins | sample TroAtlMetagenome_2_FD_187447 | JGI IMG/M metagenome (GOLD analysis project Ga0209404, IMG submission 187447) | Marine eukaryotic phytoplankton communities from Atlantic Ocean - Tropical Atlantic ANT8 Metagenome (SPAdes) (version 2) | ecosystem: Environmental > Aquatic > Marine > Oceanic...
CCCGCTCGGTCATTTCTTGGCAGGCTGTGCCGGTTTGCGCGCAGACTTTCAAGTTCATAGAATCCCCTGCGACAAGCGAGCCGCGCGGCATGCCAGCGGGCCTACTTCTGAACCCACAACACAAGGAATATGTATTTGTCCATGTGCATTTGCGGTGGTTGGGCCTTGGCCATGCCGTTTGAACGTAGCGTACCGGCTTACGCGAACGCGCCGCGTTTGGGGACACCGCGCACTGTATGTTGCAGGATCAGCGCTAAAAGCAGTGCCGCAGTTTCAAACACCAGTAGAAAGTTGGCCAGATCATTGGGCTGACCATCCAGGAGCAGGCTCGATACCCGCCCGGCAACCAGCCCGCCGAGAAATGCCGCGCAAAACCACAGCGCGTGGCGGGTGAGCGCTGGAAGCAGCGCACCAGCCAGCATCATGGCGCCGAAGCTGAAGTGCATGCCGCCGTAGATGGAGCGAATTTCGTTGGTCGCGGTAACGGTTGTTGGTGCGAGGTCGAGGGCGGCCATCGCCGCCTCCGGGTTTATCGTCGTGTTGATGCCAATTGCCATGAAAGCCAGTGCGTTAAGGATCAGGAAACCTTTGGCAATCGTCAGCATTTCGGTGAAACCTCTTCGTGTCGTTCTACGGTCCAGGTATGGATAGGTTCGTGGCCCTCGCGCTGCCACGCCGGGGGCTTCCATAAGTGCTTCAGGCGTTCGCCCAATGGGCCCGGCGCCATGACATCGCGAATCATGTCGACGAATTCATGCAGATTCAGTACGAACCAATTGTGGCTCTTGATCTGCCGCGGCGTACCGTAAACCACCTTTTCCTCTTCGGGTTCGTAGGTGCCGAACAGGTGGTCATACAGCATGATTACGCCGCCGTAGTTTTTGTCCACATATTGCACATTCCGGCCATGGTGTACGCGGTGATTGGAAGGCGTGTTGAACCACCATTCAACCCACGGGTGAAGTTTGGGTATGGATTCGGTGTGTACAAACCACTGGAAGGCCAGGTTGGCGCCGAGCAGGCCGAGCATCAGCTCCGGGGTGAAGCCCGCCAGGACGGCCGGCACATAGAACATCCAGGTGCCGACGATGCCGTTCAGGATGCTCTGCCGCGCGGCGGTCGACATGTTCATGATCTCGCCGGTGTGGTGCGAGACGTGCTGGGTCCAGAACCAGCGCACGCGATGGGCGGTGCGGTGATACCAGTAGTAGCACAGCTCCTGGACGAAGAAGGCCAGGATGATGGTGCCGACGTTGATCGGGATGGTATAGAAACGGTGGTCCCAGACCACCGTGAACAGGGCGGCAACGAACAGCAGGTTCATCAGGCCGCCGGATACGTAGTAGCCCACGCCGAGCGAGAAATTCGCCAGCACCTCGCGCGTCCAGAATGGCTGCCCCTGCCCGGTGTTCCAGCTGCCAGTTTTGCGGCGGAAATACAGCCATTCGAACAGGAATGCACTGCCGAAGACGGGGATCATCGGGATCAGAATCATCTCGTTCATGGTGGGCGGGCGACCGAACAGGGCCGTCATGGCTGCTACGACCGGCTGAAATACTGTTTCCATAAGGGTTTCCTCGTACCTGTTACCACTTGCTTCAGAGGTGGGATGGCGAGTATTTTGTGCTTTTGACTGGTTATGGTCTTGACAGTCGCCTACTATTTTTTGACATGGCGTGCCAAGAGTTTCGGCAATGAGTCACAGCGTTCTGGTTTTCGCGAGGATCGCCCACATCCTGACCCGCTTCATGGAGGCGGAGGGTGTTGCCTGCGCGCCGTTGCAGTACAAGCTGAATGCGGCGACCCGGGCCGAGCGCATCCCCATCGAGCAGTGGTGGGAACTGCTGGAGCAACTGGCCGAGACCAGCGGCGATCCCCTGGTCGGCCTGCGCGTCGGTCGTCACGCCAGGTTGCAGGACGCTGGCGTGCTCGGCTATCTGGCGGCCTCCTGCGCGACGCTGGGTGAGGCCTTGCAGCGCATGCAGCATTATCAGGCCCTGCTGCAGAATCTGTCCTTTGTCTGGCTGCGCGCGGACGGCCCCCATCTGCATCTGGGCTGGGCCGGCGATAAAGGCCCCTCGACCGATGCGTCGAATGATGTGCTGGTGTCCGGCATGCTGACCGTGCTGGATACCCTGGTATCACCACACCGGGTTCGGCCGGTGCAGATCGAATTCCCCAGGCCGGCGACCGCAAACCGGACAATCCACGAGCGAGCACTGGGCTGCCGGGTGCATTTTGGCGGTGACACCCTGGCCATTACCATCCGGCTTGCGGATCTGGGCTTGCCGATCAACAGCCAGGACGCGCATTTGCGTCAGCTGCTGGATCAGCAGGCAGCCGCGATGCTGGAAAGCCTGGCCCACCCCGATGCGTTCCTGATCGAATTCCAGCGCGCCATGATGCGGGGGCTGGAGGAGGGCGCGCTGAGCATGCAGTGGCTGTCGCGGCAGCAGCAAACACCGGTTCGTTCGCTGTACCGCGCCCTGCGGCAACGTGACAGAACCTACAAGGGCATGCTGGATGAGCTGCGCCAGCAACTGGCCAAACAGTACCTGGCCGACCCGGCCTTGTCGCTGAGCGAGATTGCGCTGATGCTTGGCTATTCGGAACAAAGCGCGTTCAGCCGCGCCTTCCGGGGCTGGTACGGGGAGACGCCGCTGCGCTACCGAAAGAAGCCGACGGGCGGAAAGTGCTGAAAGCGCCCACCTGTTTGAGTTACCGCATCAGCTGGTCAGTCGCGATTGCCGTTGCGCCGCAGCCAATTTGGTGACGTGAACTTTCACCATCGTGACGCCCAACGCCGAAATTAACCGGCGCGGCGAAGCCGCGTCCGAGTTGAATGCCTAGTTATGTCTGCCATTTCAATAAAGGGGTTCTAGGGATTTTCCGTCCAAAAACGACAAAGTGCTCTGGAGGCCACGCCGTCCGCGGCCTCCAGAGGGGTATTACTTTTTTGGCGCTTCACATAGCCAGTCACAATAAATCAATCACTTAGCAGTCTGAATGTCGCATTTGGACGGAAAATCCCTAGAACCCCAAGGTCGTACAACTCACACGCCGCATTTCTGGCCGAATCAAGGTCTAGCTTCCAGATCCATACCGTCCACTGAGAAACCTGCCACTCTGAAGCATCGCTCCCCCAGCGTTTAACTATCGCTTCTACGCCCGCACGAAACTCCGTATACCTAGCTAGGAACCGTTCTTCTGCACTGAGGCTCAGTGTGATGTGGTCCCAGTGAACGCCTATGTTGCTCTTGAGGTTTCGTACCTCTACATAAGGCAGGCCATTGCTGGTGCAGTGATGAAACCAGTCCCGGGTCTCGGGCGTGCTTACATTCGTGCGCTTTCTCTCGAGGTACTTCTGAGTAATCGCCATGCAGGATCTCCGTTTGAGGCATCAGTGACGGTAAGCGGCAAAGGGGCAGGGGATCAAGTAGGACAGATTGTAGATGAGGGGTGGACAAGGTCATGCCCACCCGCACAGGGATGGCTCAGAGCTCGTCGGGGGCGTCACTCAGCATAAAGCGCTGCATGAGCTGTAAGGTGTTGGCTGGTAAGGACCGGGTCACACGAAAAAGGCTCTTACTGAGCTTGGCCACATTGTCGTGGTCCGCAAAGCCATCAGGGACCACTGTGTCGTCAGTAAACTCCAGTTCGTGCTCATACGCCAAAGTGCGCATGAAAAACGGAGAGATGCCGGCCAGTTTGGCGGCTTGGGCGCGGGTGTTGGTCTTGCCCAGCTCGCGGAGATGATCAATGAACGCGTTCGTTTCTTCGTTATCTCGACGTCGTGCGAGTTCTGCTAGCGCGGGTGAGATCTTGTCTGAGTCGAGTGAAGTTACCGGCTTACGCGTCACTATGGAGCGATGAACCAGGGCGGCGACGTGAGATCTTTCACGCGCGATAAGCTCGCTGCTAATGCGCTTCGAGCGGGTGCCGCTAGTATCAAGAAAGGTGATGTCATTCTGTTCGGCCAGCTCCTGAAGAGAAGGCATGCTGATCCGATGAATACTTGCTACCTGGCGAAGTGTAAAGTTCGCACTGAGTTCCCTGATATTCTCTACAACTTTCCGTTGGCGTGCCTTCATCGGGTCCAGATTCGATGAAACTGCATCCGCCGTACACTCAAGTACCTGCCGCATACTACTCCCCCCCACATCCCTAGTGTTGCCCGGTCCAGCCAGGTGTTTGACGTCCTGGTCAAAAACGGGTCATCGCTCTGTCTGTCTTATCCGCTCCGTGCCAATAAGGCATCACAGCAGACAAATTTTTATGCCTGAATACCCATCATGGGGCTCCAGAATGCAAGCATTTTGGCATCACTCAACTCATTAGGCAACGCTTTGACGCCGGTTTTTTTGATGAGCGGTACACCAATTATGACACCAGAGGCGTGCTGGGGGTCACAAATCTGACCATTAAGTCAGCAGGCAATCTCAGCCCCCAACCTTGGGTTTGAGAAAGGTTCCCTACTTGAGTGGATTCCAGAAAAGCGGTCGTTAAGATCATTTTGGAATGAAGAAATCCGCGCCAGACCGGGTCGCGGACGCAAGTCCAAACCAAGAAAAGGAATACTCAGTGGCAAAACTCGCTCATAAAACCGTACTGGCCATCGCCATCGCAGCTGCCGCCAGCAATGCCAGTGCATTGACCGTGACCGCCAACAACGACGACATGGTCTACGTGGCTGCGGACTCTCATGATGAGATCCGGATTGAGGGAAGCGCCGAGCTGGTTGGCTCTGGTGCAGCTGTTTCTGTTGGCACCGTGACCAACAACATCACCAACGACGCATCGTTCACACTGACAGACAGCTCTGACCCGGGCTTCATCATTTACGGCGACAATGAAACATCTGAGATCGGCGGCAGCATCGTCAATAACGGCCTGATCGACATCACCGGAACGTACGTTGCCGGAATGGAAGTCGTCGGCGTTGAAGTCGGCGCAGAAGGCGTAGTTGATGATGCTCTTGGCAATATCGTGAACGCTGGCACTATCCGTGTTCGTGACGACCGTGGCGCCGGCGACCCTGACCTGGAAGAACTGGACTACCCGACTGCCGGCCTCCTGATCACCAATACCGAGATCACCGGAGACGTCATCAATAGTGGCACTATCGACGTTCAAGCCGATGATGCGCATGGCATTTTGGTAGATGCCACTTCAGGAATCTTCGGCGCGCAGGGCTTCGTCGATATCGGCCGTGACGTAATCAACTCCGGCGACATTGTTGTGAGCGGCGCTCAAGCGCGCGGCCTTGAGCTTCGCGATGTAAACCTTGGGCTGGACGAGCAGCAAGTCGGTACCGACGTTGAGAACACTGGCCTCATCCGCGTGACCGGCGATGGAAGTGTTGCTCTGCGTCTTGATGAAACTGACTACAACCGCGTCTATAACTCCGGCACCATTTCCGCTAACGGCGAAGGCGCCATTGGTATCGAGATTCGCGAGTCCCTGAGCAACCAAAATATCGAAGTCGGTACACCTGCAGAGGGCAGTGATCAGATCGCTGACTTCCTCGTTACCAATGGCATCGTCAACGACGGCTATATTTTCGGCGAAGAAACAGGCATTCGCATCACCAACGACCTGTTCAACTCCGACCCCGGCGAGACCAGCAACTCCGAAAACCTGTACCGCATTACCCAGAACGCCGGTGGCACCATCATTTCTGGTGGCTCAGCGATCGACGGTAACTTCCAGTCGAATCTGTATCTGAATGGCGGCCAAATTTTCGGCGACATCGAAGGTATCCGTCGCGCGTTCATCAACGGCAACGTACTGGTCTCTGCCGAGCTGTTTGAAGCCAACAACGTCGATGTGGTTTCCGGCACTCTTTATTTGGCCGAGCTGCACACTGAGTTCACCGGCGACATTACTGTTGCCGATGGCGCTACTTTGGCCACCTATGTCGGCGACGACACCAACGCAGGCCAAGCGATTGTTGCCACCGATGGCGTGATCAGTCTGGCTGACGGTAGTTCGCTGACTGTCACCACTGGCCAAGGTGAGTTCACCCGTGAAAAAACCACGTTCGTGCTGCTGAGCGCCTCTGAGCTGTTTGACCACGGTGCCAACGTCCGTGCAGCAACTCCGCTGCTCACCCTGACCAACGTACAGACCACCGGCACGTCGATGACCGCAGACATCGCGCTGGCCACCGGCGAAGAAGCAACTGGTGGCCTGGAAGATATCGGTCTCGACCAGAATGGTGTTGCCGCAACTGCTGCGTTCCTGGATGGCGTACTGGCGAACATTCCGACTGACAGCGCGCTCTATCAGCGGTTCATGAATGCCAGCGACGCAGAGTTGCGTATGCTGGGCGCTCAGCTCCAACCGGAAACCAACGGCGGCGCTCAAACCGCATCTCTGAACAGTGCTGGCCTGACTCGCTCGGCCCTGACCAGTCGTACCAACGCCCTCGGCGCCAACGCCGGTGACACCTTCATCGAAACCGGTGTTTGGATCAAGGCTCTGGACGGTCGCACCGACCAAGGCTCCCGTGGTGGTATCGCAGGTTATGACGCTGACTCCAAAGGCCTGATCATCGGCGCCGACGGTAAGATCGACGACCAGACCACTATCGGTCTTGCGATCGCTCATATCGACACCGACGTAGCTTCCGACAACGGCAATAAGACCGACGTATCCAGCACCTCCCTGAGCGTTTACGGCTCCTGGGTTGAAGGCCCGGTCACTATTGACGGCAGTCTGACCTACGGCATGGGTGACAACGACGCGAAGCGCCGTGTCGCCGGCGACACTCTGAAGGCTGGCTACGACTCTGACACCCTGTCTGCGAACCTGTCCGCACGTTATGACCTGCAGCTCGATGGCAACCTGATGGTCGCTCCGGTTATCGGTACCCGCTACACCCGCGTAGATATCGACGGCTACACCGAACGTGGCAGCGCCGCAGCCCTGACCACTGGTGATCAGCGTCTGGAAGTCTTGGATATCGGTGCCGGTCTGCAGCTCGATGCCGACTATGGCGCGTTCAAGCCGTCCGCTCGCATCATGGCCTATCGCGACCTGATCCAAGACGACACCGACACCACTTCCTCCTTCGTTCTGGGTGGCAACACCTTTGCAACGTCGGGTATCGAGTCCAGCAAATGGACTTATGAAGCCGGTGTAGGTGTTGAGTGGAACAAGGACAACCTCAGCCTGAGTGCAGCATACGACTACACCCGTAAGGCTGACTTCCACGCAGGCACCACCAGCCTGACCGCTCGCTGGGAGTTCTAATCCACTGCAGTACCAAGACCCGCCGCGAGGCGGGTCTTTCCTTTCTGGATAACCCAAAGCTCGCTTATGCGGGCTTCGTCGGTACCAACAACCACAGCCGAGGCGTGTATGAGCCGTTTTAACACCGGTGACCCAGCCATAATCCTTGGGAGCAAGAACGCCCCCGAGATCAACGGATGCTACGTCACCATCAAATCCTTCCGTGGGGTTTGGGATATCCCCGGGTTTGGCAGCGATGAGGTGTACTACGTTGAGCGCGATGGTTTGGCTCACCACTGCAGGGGCGGGATACTGTTCCCGCTTAAACCCAAGACGGGGATCGAACTGACCAGCCTGACCAAGACCGAGCGCAAACCAAAAATTCAAATGGCCAACGCTTAAAGCCTATGACCAACCTTCTCCGCAGCCTCATCATTGCCAGCCTATCCGCGACTGCAGCCTGTAGCCACGTCCCCTTGAACATTCAGGCGACGGCACAAGGCAGCGCCTTACACGCTGAGGTTCTGGATGGTCGATCGTACCGCCTGCAGGCTCTTGTACCTCGGTCAGGCCACTACGAGCGTCTTCGCGTCTATATTGAGGGCGACGGCCGCGCATGGAAAACAAGCAGGGTCGTGAGTGATGACCCAACCCCAGGGCAGAGCCTTGTGCTGGATATGGCCGTCAATGATGACGTACCGGCAATCTATCTAGCCAGGCCATGCCAATTCATAAGCAGCCCGGGGTGCAGCAAGCAAGTGTGGACGTCTGGCCGGTACAGTCAGACGGTGATTGATGTGTATTTGGCAGTGCTGGACACGCTGAAATCCAAGTACGGGGTTTCGGACTTTGAGCTGGTAGGTCACTCCGGAGGCGCAACCGTCGCTTTACTCGTTGCAGCACAGCGCCGTGACGTAGGCATGGTCCAGACACTTGCCGGGAACGTTGATCACGCAGCGTGGACACGGTCCAGAAATCTGCTCCCCCTGCAGGATTCGTTGAATCCCACTCTGTACGCACAGCAGCTGAGGGCTGTTCCACAGCGCCACTATGTAGGCAGAAACGACAGAATCATCCCTGCGTCGGTACTGGACAGCTACATGAGCCAAATCAAACCGGTGTGCAGCCAAACAGTCATTGTCGATGGTGATCACCACTCTGGATACCAGGCAGAGTGGTCAGCATTGAAGGATCAGTCATTGGACTGCTCCAGGTAGATACGGGGGAAGGTGGCGGCGCCACTACGCCGCGCCCCTCCTTCTGCCGACCTCAGAGGGACGTTCAGCCGATAAAGCTTCCTTGGTCGGCATATCCCAAGGGTTTGACATCCACGGCCGCCAGACGCGCTTGAAGCGCACGCTTACATGAGTAGGCCTCACCGCCATCCATCAGCCATGCGCCAAGCCGGCGTTCAAGCCAACCCTGCGCAAATGCAGCGCCATCCTCAAGGCCAGCACTCAGATGTGCCTCAACCTGATCATTCCTCGGCGCCAGCAGAACGTGAATAGATAGCTCGTCGCCGGCAACAGCCGACACAGATACGACGGCCGGGAGATCTCCATCAAATGTGAAGCGGTACTGCCCCTCAACGCCGTCGTTGTTCTGCGGGTCAGCGCCAGCCCACCAATCCTCACCGGGCGAAAGGCCAAACAAGCCTTGCTCCATGCCGGCATTGATGGCGGCAATCATTAAGTTCCGCCAGCCCCGCCAGCGAACACCCCGATTGCTGTTGAGCGGGAAGGTCGAGAATGGCGAATACGACCGATCCAGCTCCGGCAGCAACCTCAGATCCTCGGATGGGTTGTAGCCCAGTTGGCGCAACCGCTCAATTGCACGTCGGTTGCTCGGCTTAGTCGCTTCGGTGGTCTTTCGGCCTGCAAGAGAGGATCTCAGAGCAGCATGAGTTCGGAAACCCAATGCGGCAGCGACGGCCTCGCTCATGTGCGCGGAGCGAACCCCTTTGAAACGGCGTTCAGCTTGCTTTTTGAGGTTACGAATTACAGCTTCGGTAACAAAGTAGGTAGGTTCAGACATGCCAGATTCCTGATTCTAGGTCGATGTCTGCCGATTACGCACCGACCGGAGGAAGGGCACGGTCACTGGATTCGATAGCACGGAGAGAACGTCGTTTAACCCGGCAGTAGGTTCAGCATGACGCGGCTGTGACTCAATAATAGTGCCACAGGCCAGTGTTGCAACCCATTACCGAACCAGGTTAGCGAGCGCTGGTTTCTAAAGCATGCAGCTGAGGCTTCCAGACCGGTATTGAAGCCCAAGCTGGGATCTCGAGAGCCCCCTGCAGGCTTCGTTTCAGACGCTGTTCTGGGCCTTCAAAAGTATTGGTATAGTCTGCGCGCTCGAAAGGGCTCGAACGTGATAGGGATTTTTTTCAGGAGCAGTAAATGTCAGGCGAAGATGTGAAGGGATTGAACCCGGTATATGTAATCCTGTTTTGCTTGGGTCTTGTGCTGGGGGGGTGGGTGCTTGCAGTGAGTTTGAACGTTGAGACTGAATCGAAGTCCCCCTATGACTCAGCGCAGCCAGTTTCAAGTTCTGACCTGGAGCAGTGCTTGTCATCAAAGAGCAGCTTGATCGGAGGGATGAGAGACAGTCGCTTCGAGGATTTATGCCAAGGGAAGTCGTTCCAAGCGTACGCCTTTGTAAAGACCTGCAATGGCAACAAGTGCGAGCTTTCCCTGAATGATCCGCTGGGTGAGAAAGCCAGCGATCATAGTATCTTCGACGCCCACATAGTCGATGGCGAAACATTGAGCGATGAAAAATCACTGATTAAAGGCCTCATCAACGGCAGGGGATGGAACAATCGTGCTTTGGTAAGCATCTACCAGCAGGAGCCGGCCGCCCTGACGCAAAGCGACCTCAGGTCGCGGGAGCGGGTTATAGGGCGCGCAGCGATCGAGCGTGATTACCAGGCGATGCTTCGGGATAGCAGGTCCGACGAAAACGCAGCCATGATGGAATATGCCGATGAGAATCACGCACGGCTAGCGGCCATGTCCCATGAGTTCAAAATCAATCCGAATGGTGCAGCGGGGTTGGCGCAATACAGCTATCGCCTGAAGAACGGTAAGCGGACTACTTGCTGGAGAGGTTTCCGGGGCAATGTATTTGTCTATGAGTGCGAGGAGTTTTGAGTAAACGGCTAGCGCAGGGTAGAGCGAGGATGCCTGACTGGTGCCGGGCCAAATACAGAAGAGTTCAGCGATCCCAAAAAAGGCGCGTAAGCGCCTATTTTGGGCCGGTGAGTTTTCCACATCTTCCCTGACTACTGCTCACCAGCTGACTACACGATTAAGTGCCAAACAATTGTCGTCGATTTGGGGGGGTAGTAGCAACCGAGCGCCCGTTGTCCTCAACCTCTGTAACGACACGCTTCAGCACAGAAGGGCGGTCCAGAAGTAAAGATCCATAGTTCTTCTTGCCCGGCAGGTAGCGCAGGGCTGACTGCTCTGATCCCCAGCCAACATGGTCCATCAATCCCTTGATGTCCCAATCATTCTTCGATGCCCAATCGGCAAAGCCTTTACGGAAAGAGTGAGTGGTGAACTTCACCTTGTTTTCAAAAAGCCCCTCAACCGCACGATTCAGTATCCCCTCAATGCTCCGCTTGTTGATCCCTGATTCTGAAATCCCCCCCCAGCGATCGACCTTTCTAAACAATGGCCCTTCAAGCAAGCCCGACACGTCAAGCCAGCCCTGAACAGCATTGACCGGGCAGTAAAGCTGCATGGCCGGGAGAACAAACTCACGCCCGTTGGAGTGCACATCGTTCTTGAAATGCGGGAGGAAGAACCGAAGCTCTTCATCTGGCAGGACCACGGTTTCCTCAATCCGGATTCGTGATACTTCGTCCGAACGCAGCCCTTGCCAAAACGCGGTCAGGAAGAGGGCTAGATCCCGGTGAACCTGCAGGAGCTTAGGCCTGTCTTCCATACGGATGGCCTTGATTTTGTCTTCTTCCAGTCGGTCGCAAACAGCACGCAGGTGATCAAAGGTAAAGGGTGGGGCAGACTTCTGAGGGGCGTTGTAGATCTTTGCCAAGCCCTTCATCACCTCTTTGACTTCAGGCGCCTTAGTTGGGTCATGGAAGCCTTGTGAGCTATGCCATTTAGAAAGGGCGGACAGGCGAACCCTTGAGGTCGATACGGATACCTTCCCAGCGTACTTCGCAATGTAACGAGAAATTGAATCCGGCGATGCCGGCAGTAGCCCACCCCAGGTATCACGGTAATGGCGAATAGCAGTCAGGTATGTTGCATGAGTGCTGGGAGCCTTTGCAGCTTCGCGTAACTCCTCAGCACTGATTTCCGGTAAATCAGCGTCGAACATATCTCTCCCATGGTGGTGCTTGAGCTGGGAGCAAGTATCCCAGTTCAAGGCGTGTGGCACCACTCAGCCAAAGAATCAGCCCCCTGCAGGCGCAAACATCAGAGACCGCGATGCATAGAACTTCTGATAATCCTCATCAGATAGCATTGCGACCTCGGCGATCGACTGGATCTGTTCAATCGCTTGCTTGGCCGAAGAGTCGAATTCTGTATTCCCCGATGAGCGGGTCACTTCTACGACCTTGAGAACGCCCTCACGATCTAGCTCGATCTTCAGCACAGCTTTCAGCCCGGTCACGTCTCCAGCAGGCCGGCGCCAGTTTTCAGAGATCCGGCGAGCCATGATCGTGTCTACCTGCTCAGGTGAAACTGGATCGCTGGGTACCGCCACGAGCTGGATTGGGGATTCGGAATCACCCAGCTCAAGGCCTGCCACATCACCAAAGGGGTTGTCGTCCACGGGCGCGGGTAATTCACCCGTCGATCCCGCTGCACCTGAAAGCTCGACCTGGGCGATTTCAAGTGGCGCCTCTGGCACGGCGTTGGGGGTTACGTCAGCAGATGAAACTGAGCCTGCTTCATTGTCTTGGTTGAATGCAGCAACGAATGCTTCTTCGTCGATATCAGCCACCTGAACAAGGGCAGTAAGGCCTCGATCGAGCTCACTGATGCGTTGCTTGCTGTCCTTCAGATCGGTTTGGATCAAATCAAGCTTGGACTGAAGGTCCTTCACTCCGGTGGAAAGATCCGCCTGCTGGGCGAGTACCAGCAGGCCAACAAGGGCGGCGGTTGTAACTGAGATAGCGAAAGCGCCCAAGGCGAGGACGAGGGATAGGTAACCGGTTCTGGATTCCACAGCGTAGCTCCGTGATTAGCAATACGGAAAATCTACGCTGGAAGTACCATCGCTTCATCCCAACCCGTTGCAGTTGCTACCCCTCAGAAAACGTAGGTGAGAAACCGCTGGCCAGTCTCGGTATTAAAGAAGACCAGATGATGGATCAAGAGTGGGAAGACATCATGAGGAAGCTCGGCGTCTGGCAGGTCAATGGTCTGCGCAAAAACCTCGGTCCCAAGTGTATTGGTCTGCCTAGAAGCATCAATCCAGGAAACCGCCACTGGGTCATCGACCTCAATGGTGGGCTCGCCTTCGAAGTCGAAACCAAGAATCAGAAGCTGAGTCCAGGAGGGGAAGTCTGTTTCGTAGGTCCCCCAGAGATTGCCAAGGTCCCGTTGAGGGCGAATATTACCCAGCGTGAAGAGCTTGCGCTCAAAATCATAGGGTTCAATCCCAAGGTTGTTCGGGACCTTGAAGCGCACAAGCCTCTGGCCACTAAACTCATCTCGACGGTCAGAAATTAGCTCTTTCAGTCCCGCGATAGCTGCTGCCTTCCCAGAATCCGATATCGACTCTTCATGCAGCTTGGATAGCAAAGCAAGCTGCATGATATCGTCACAGATATGCCCGTGACGTTCCGGCTTATAGCCAGTCACCAGCTCAGCATCCAGTGACGGTGATCTCTCATTTGAATGGCGGAAGAAATAAGAATTCGCACACTCGGACAGGTTCAAATAGTCAGCCTCATTTATCTCGGGCGACTCACGTGCAGACAGAGTAACGAAGCTGATCAGAGAGGCTACCAGAAGGCCGGCAATCGAAAGGGATTTCAGGGACAGCGGATTTACAGGGGTACTCATGTTCGATTCAATTTCAGTGCAAAACGTTAAAACTGACGTGGGCTGGCACCACGCATCTAACACTGTTTAACTATACCCACAAGGGTGCAACCTAGGGTAGCTACCTGTGAAGAAGGAGTCTAACCATGGGTTCTACAAACAAAACCCAACCAGTCACCTCTCATGCCGATAATGAGAATGGCGAGCGCAGCCACCTTACCCGCGAGGCCTTGGCTGATGTTGACTCCGCCCGAGTTCTTGACCATCAAGACGTCCAGTCCTGGGTCGAAGGATTGACTCCTGATGCCACCACGCCGACGCCGAGGCCGACGCCCAACAAATGTTGAAGTGCTCCGGTAAGTTTTGCCTTGTCAGCTGTACCTTAAACACACGCAAGGAAGGCGGTGAATGCTTTCGCGCAGCCCGGTAGCTGAGCACTCTTATGAACGAGCCTTCCCATGGCAGCTTTGTGTCCAGCCGCCTTCCAATGCAGTTAATCAATCCTACTTAGTGGAAATCATTGATGGTTGGGAGTACGCTTAGTTAGTTCGGGATGAACATCTTTTTGTGTTCTTTGATATTCCTTTTAAACGAGACTTACTATGTCAAAACTAGCTGCATTCCGTGAACTTGAAAAACAAATTGCCGAGCTGGAGGCGAAAAAAGAGAAGCTGGCCAAAAGCGAAGAACTGACCAGTGAGCTCGAGTTCACTGACAAACTTAAAGCGCTAGTTGCCGAATATGGTTACTCCCCCGAGCAGGTCATTAGCTTGCTCAACCCGAATGCTGGCACCTCCAGCGAAGGCAAGACTCGTCGCGAGCGTACAGCCAAGACCTATGTGAATCCTCACACTGGTGAGTCAGTCATCACCAAGGGTGGAAACAACAAGACTCTCAAGGCGTGGAAAGCTCAATACGGTGAAGAAGCCGTAAAGAGCTGGGTACAGTAATCACGCTGCCGGCGGTTCGCCGCCGGCAATTCTGTCTACGGCCCAAGCCCTCACCTACAACAGCATCCCTGACTTGCCTCAGCGATTCAATGCGCCTTGTACTTTTTCACCCCATTGGTAGCAATCGAAAATCACGTTTTGAGTATCAAGCTCTAGACCGAAAAAGATAGAGCCCCGATACCTCTCTATCCAATGACGAACATCAGCTCTTGGCTGCCCTGCCACAATCATTTCAGCACTGCTGATGGCGTTTTTTTCCGCCTGCTCGAAAGCCGGAAGCATCAGATCTAGTTCAATGAGTCGGAGCCTAAACCGCTCGTGATATGAGAGAAGCTTCTTCTTAAAATCCAGATTCTGAGTCAGCTTCTCTCCAGGCGTTCGCATCTCTCCCACATCCTTTACGCTGGCGTACAGGCCGACCAGCATAGACTCATACTGCCCCATCACCTGACTAAGTTTGCGGCGCTGGTTAAATGTGAGTTTTCGTGGGGTCTGATTCGCCTGCAAGTCCATTTGGGCTGATCTCCTATCGTTTGTATCGAGGGTTATTGGGGTTGAGCTGATCTGAGTGATTGTCTGCTGCCGCTTTGTAAGCATCGTTATTCGGGTTCAGGGTATTGCTCCGATCGTCATTGCTACCAGGAATCGTCAGGTGCTCGTTCGGGTAGTGGTCTCCAGTACCAAGCCCTGCTTTAACTCGCTTCACCCAGCCAGGGAAAGACGTCGCCGGCCTGTCCAGCATGTATAGGTATCGCCAGAAGTCGTGTTTATCCCCAACATCGAATCCAATGTTGGCCTGCACCGAAGTTGCGAAATGATCAACCTGACACATGCAGGGCTCATCTGGTTTTGCGTATTCGCACGGTTTCCGGATGAGGTAGGGCCTAACGCCACCGAGTGCCTCACACAGGGCGTTGACTGTCTCGAATCTTTTGGGTCTCCCATCCTTCCCCCAAACATGTACGCCTACAGAATAATGCATTGGAGGCAGTAGCTCGTCCCTATACTGGCCTTGCGGCCGAAGCAGCTCAGTTACACGTTTCCAGTTTGGGTAACCCGCTTCAGAGGCGACTTGATCTAGTGCGAAAGCAAGGCTGCATCCTGTTTCGTTGCGGACCTTCTTTGCAGAGCGCTTGAGTTTTTCGACGGCGGTAGCGGTGAGGTGTGGCTGTTGCATGCGAGCTCCAATAGCTGAAGCGGAGATATCCAGTGCCCACTGCTGAATTCCGCCAATTGGAATCAACGCAATATTTGAAGTGCATCGTCCCGGCGAACCAGGTGAGCCAAGGTGGGCAGCACGCGTCGATGAAAGCGCAAATTGATAATACCTGCTTCGTGCCACGTTGCAACAACCTCCTCCTGTGAGCGCACCCCATTAAGTCGCCCCCCGCTATCCGATCGACACACCTGCGGTTCCCCTTTTGATCTCGTTACGTGGTGCAAGGCTGTGTAACGGCGATGTATGGGATCTCTTTCGATATTGAGGCAATACCTGGCTTTCAGGTTGTTACACATTACTGGTGCCCTGTTACGGGGATATCTCTATCTCAAGCACCCTGAGCGGGTATAAGGCGCGTTAATAGGTAGTACCGGAACATTGATTATTTGGGTGCTATTCATTTCAATTATTTGTGTTATGTTACGTTACACCGTTATGTAACAGTCTGAAATTTTAGGCACGCAGCCGCACACACCGAATCAGCCCGCCGGGCGCGCAAAAACAGCGCGGCCGCAAGCGCAGCGAGGAATTGGCGATGGAAAACACTGAAAATAGGGAGGCAGTCAGCCTTGAAGAGGTGGCCAGAGCCCATGCTGAGCTGCTGGCTGACGGGATTGAACCCAGTGTGAGAAAGCTGCGATCAAAAATCGGTCGCGGTTCCTATACGACCATCTCAAACCTGAAGAAGCAGGTGGAACTGGGCGGCACAGGGCCTGAAGAGCATGTGAAGCGGTTCGCTCCGGAGTTGTACGCACTCTGCTCGAGCCTGATCGACAATGCCGAACAAGTGGCCACAACAACCTTGGCCAAGCGTGAGCATGAGCTCGATGCACTTGAGGCAAGCGCGAAAGCTCAGATCCAAGATGCTGAATCCAAGGTTAGCAGACTCCACAGAGAGCTGCAGCAAGAGCAAACGTATGTGTTGGAGCTGAAGGCGAGCATCCGATCGCTGGAGGGACAGAACACTGAGCTCGCGCTGGAAAAGCAACAGCTGATCGCCGAGGTATCAGAGCTCCGGACCAAGCACCAGGAGGCCGTAGCCCGGGCTGTAAGAGCAGAGGCTGATGCCGAAAGAGCGCGAACCCAGCGGGACCACTATGAAGAGCGCATGATGACTCAGCGCGAACAGGAGCTTGCCGCTCATCGACTGCAGCTGGACGAGCTGCATATCCGCCTGGACGACTCTAGGAAGGATGTGACCCGGCGAGCTGAAGAGGCCAGCAAAGCGCAAGAGGCCCTACGCTCACTGCAGCATCACCACCTGAGTGTCCGTAATGATGCAGACAAGCTATCTAAGGCACTTGAATCTGCACGAAACGAGCTTAGCGATTCGAAGGTAATGAACGCCGAGCTGGCGAGCCGGATCAGCCAGATGGAGGAAAAGCTCGCAGATGCTTTGATGGCGCATGACAAGACCAGAGAAGAAGCATTGCTACTTCGTCAGGACTGCACTGAGCTGAAGGACGAGCTGCAGAATCTGCATAGCGTGAGGGTAAGCGCTTCGAGCGCTGCAAACCAATGCGTCCAGGCAGTAGCAGAACTGGTTGAGCGTGGCATCGCTGAAGAGGCGAGTGATCATACGCTCGGGAGGCTGCGGACAATTGAATCGAGCCTCCACAGCATCACAGAGGCGCTTGAACTCGCTACGGCTTCCTCTGTAAGAGTGCTGTGACTTGCTCGATACCATCAAGCCAAGCCCCAGTGTCTGCGCAACGCCATGAAAGGAGCCGCTTTAACCTGTTGATGTCATCTACAAGATTCCGGTGGTAGATGGGCTCATGATGGGCTATGCGATTGCGCAACTTTCGAATCTTGTCGAGATCGTCAGCAATTTGAAGACGTCCATCGCTGACTGATGTCCCCGCTGGCATGCCGGGAAAGAGCTTGATCAGGTGCTGATTCCATAAACGATCATCATGCCTTTTGGTGAACATCTTCTGCCAGAAAACAAACTTCATCTCAGGGATAACTTTCCCGGCCGTCTTCTGGCCGGGGAACTTGTTTCTTGCATAAACCAAATCGCCCCGAGGATCAAAGCTGGGATTTTTACCGGGTAAGCTCTGAACAAAACCGGCAGACCATGGCCAAGCGGCACCGTACACTTGGCTGATTGCTTCGGACACCGCATTGCGGATAGCGACTTCAACGATGTGTTGAGGTAGCATGAATGCACAGCTGATCTCAGCGTTCCAGCGATAGAGCTCGATCGCATGCTCCAGGTCACGAATGCCTGCAGTCCTCTGATAGCGGCCCAAGCGGTCCTTGGAAATGACGCCTTCTACGGCCTGTAGATTCACTGCAGTGCTCACCACAACTCCTTGACTTATCCCTATTCCGCTAATAGTATCACTCTCACTAGCTCTGGGACTTGTTGGCTTAAGCCTCCCCCCGGAGACACACGAGAAAAGCTCACTTCGGTGAGCTTTTTTTATGCTTGATAGAAAGCTGCCGTCTCTTGAGTCTGGGGCTAGACCGGTTAGCGCTTCACAGTCAGCCTGGCAACCTCGGCTATCCGTTCATCATCTTGGGCGTTGTAGTAGATGTCCTGGGTGGTAGACATCCGCTTGTGCCGCATATCCATCTGTAGGTTCTTGGGGTTCCGATACGGAGCATCGAACGTGGCACCGGTATGCCTGAACCAGTGCAGCGTAGCCGACCGCAAGGAGTCCACTTCCTCCTCGCTGAAATCCGCCTTGATCATCTTTGCCAGAGCCCGATCGAGGACTTTCTGAACGTCACGCCGGATCTGTCTCGCAGTCAAACCGGATCTTCCAGACTTCGTGCGCAACAGCGGCTCGGTCTCACCAGGTGATGGAGTCGGTGGCAGGTTCAGGTGGCGGCGGTACCGCGCCAGATAAGTCATACAGTCGGGCTTGACCGCGACCTTGTCATGAACGTTGCCCTTGCCGACAACGTGGTACCACCAGCCGTCATTACCTTTGACGAAGCACCCCATCGTCGGCTGCCATCCTGCGTTGCCAGCAAGGTCACTGACCCGCAGGTAGCAGGAGATCATCATTACGATAATGAAGAGGGTTCGCTCGAAGGTGGCCGGAGATTCATCAGCCATCTCCTCGGCGGTTTCAATAACGAATTCCCATTGCAGCTTAGTGATTGCCTTGGACTTAGGGATCTGCAGCGTGCGACTCGTCCACTGGCTCTTGTTCTTACCCAACTGCAGGCACGGATTGGTGCTCATGAGCAGCTCGTTATTGCAGAAGCTGAAGAGGGAGTTCATCGCCGCATAGACTTGGCGGATCGAACCAGCAGACATGGAGAACGCCGGCGCCGGCAGCTCGGTTAAATTCTCGGCTGCAAGCTTGGCCTTGGATTTGGGAACACGCTTCGAGAAAGGCCGCCATTCCGCGTTGGGAATGAACACCCCCTCGCTCAAAATGAAACGGCCCTTGATGGCTGTTCCGATCCATTCCGGGTCGGGGTTGCAGCAGAAGTCCAGAAAAGCTTCTACGTCGCTGCGCAGCAGCTCCCTGAAGGGCTTTTTCCGCTTGAGCCAACACCACATGAGCAAGCGTTCAACCTGCGTCCTGTAGTTGTTGTAGGTGGTCTCAACGCGAGAATTGGATTTGAGGAATCCGCGCGCCGCACGGTAATCGCCCCATACATCCACTGACCCATCGAAACTGTTGAGGTATCTGACTAGCTCGGGCCGATCAGCAAGATACTGGTCCTCGCTGCAGCTGATGAACTCGGCACGGGTATCAAAGATTGGGGTGAACACGGTGAGTCTCGGAACCTAAAAGAGGAGTAGGGAGTATAGACCTGCCAAGGGCAAGTTTACCCTCCCTCGGGTTGGCTTAACTGAGGCTTCGCAGTACCGCCTCAAGAGGACTCTCGCAGATTGCGTCCATCATCGCCGGCTTAACATCTTGGGGCTCAAAGCCCGTAATGCCTTTGGCCAAGAACAGGGCACAAACCTCCTCGTCGGTGACGTGCCCCTGTTCAGCAAGTCGAGCCCGTTTCTCTTCGTAAACTTTCTCAGCGGCCTCGTTCCAAGCCCACTGACGTCGTGGTCGATACATGCTAACTCCTGATTGTCATGTTTAAGGGGACGATAACGCCCCCTTGATGAAAATCACTGAGCGCGTGGATTGAAGCGTTAATCAGCCAGAGCAGAAAAGCCGGGAAGCAATTGAGGAAGCAATGGCAAAAGCCTCTCCCGAGTCAAAGGCTTCACAATGATGCCGCTAGCTCCACACTCCATCGCCAAGTTGTGCACTGACTCGTCCTTGGAGGAGGTCACGACAACAATCGGTACGATGCTCAACTCAGAGCTTTCACGGCGGATCTCATCAACGATGGCAACGCCGTTATGCAGATCACCAATGTGTACATCCATGAAAATCACATCAGGGATATTCGAGAGGGCGGCCAGCTTAAAGTCATGAGGCGTACCACATACCGTCACATTGTCGAAGAATTGCTCTGCCACGCACTGAGCAACGTAGGCATCAGTCCTTGAGTCATCCAGGATAAGGGCAGACAACTTGGGTTGCGCAACAGCAGGAGCTGGCACCTCAGTGGGGGATGAGGTTGTAGGCGCTAAGCGCTCATGAGTAGGAGCTTTCATACTGTTGTCTCGATGTGAGTTGAGGGAATACGGTTCGTGTTTCTGCAAAATGGCTTCTGATTTTGTTGCCGGCATTGAGTGCTGGAGAGGGCAGTGACTGGCTCGATTCAACGAGCTTCAGGTACACGTGACTCAGGAGCTGGCCACCCAAACAGCTGCCGTCGATCTTGGCTAGATAGTCAGGCTTTAACTCGCTGTAGGCTAGAATCATGCGGGCAATGCGATGCGGGGTGTTGCCATTCAAAACCGCTGCATTTGGGTTGGTTACCATGTGAAGTCCGGCATCCAACCCACACCCTGGTGCTGGCTTCTCCAGCAGCAAGCTGGGGCCCGGCCGAACGACTACCAAACGTGCGCCAGAGATTACCGACACGGCTTTTTCCAGCAGCACAACCGCAGCCTCAGTTGCGATCTTCAAGTCAGCCAGCGCCAGCAACAGCTCGTACTGGTTCTCACAATCCAAGATGCGACCTGAGCAACTGTTGCTAACCAGTCTCTGCCCAATCACTTCCCTCAACCAAGTAGGGCCAGTACACCTGCCGGCGGCATAGGAAACATCTCCCTTGAGATCCCCGGTGCGCACGATGGCCTTGAAACTAAATGCCTGCGGGTTGGACTCAACCAGGTCCACCTCTAGCGGGTAAGACATCAATGATTGAGTGAAGTCTTGCAGTGTTGGGTGCATTCGAATGAGATCCCTCTTCGCCGTCCAGTTCAGTTCAGTTCAGTTCAGTTCAGTTCAAGTTACATATACCGGCGTTCGTGCGCATCTCAACTCAAAGCATTTGCTAACAGCTGCACAACCGTCCACGCAACTGCTATTCAGACAGCTCAAGATGAGCGCAACAGTTCTCTTCGCGTGTGGAACAGAATCAGAAAGGTTCCGAGCGTCAGCCACGAAACGGAGAACAACGCGATGATCAGGTTGAATGAGATCTTGATGTCGAGGGTTGTGCTGGAAAAAGCCGAAGGTGTCGTGAAGATCCTCACGTGGCCGTCGTAGAACTGGGCTGAACGCAGAAACTCTGGACGGTTTATGTAGAGAACGGGATTGAGAGAGAGGGCCTTATCAACCCAGCGATAGGTCGGCGCCTGGTATTGACCGCTCTCTACCAGATCCAGCAGCTGCTGAACTTTGGCTGGAGGTTCGATCTCTGCATTCGAAGCTGACCAGTGCGTGGACATGATGTCCTGGCTCTCAGACGGATCAACAAGCGGCTCCAAGATCGAAAGAGGGAGCGGGGTGGCCACCACTCTCGCACCACGGCCAGAGTTTCGGCCGGAGACCATCAAGGACGGGCTCACCACTCCGTCGCCATCAAAGTCATAGGCGTCAAGCCACGTGTGCAGATAGACGTCCTGATCCATCAAATCGAGCATGATTGAGGTCGAGAAGTCACTAAGATCCGGTCGTTCCGTATCTACCCCCAGATCCCAGCAGTATGCACCTTGCCGTGTCGGGCACTGGTCTGAGCTGAATGCGAATGCATAGGCATTACGGACCAAATCTGCCGGTAAGCTGGCCGTCTTTTCAACAACCCCACCTTGTACTACCAACGCGCTGTGAATTCGGTGTTCAAGCGCCGACACGCGCTCAAGCCAAATCTGGTGAACAAAGAGCTGAGTCAGCAGCTGCCGGTGAGATCGGAGCAACTGAGGGTCAAGGTATAACTCCGGTGGCCAACCCTCCGTACCTAAGCCATAGGTGCGGCAATCAAAGCCCATGGCGGCACACACACCCTCAGGCTCATCCATTCCAGTAACCTTGTCCAAGCTGGCCGCATAGATCCTTTCGATGGGCTTGTAGCTCACGTTTACGATGGCTAGGTGGAACCCAAGGGTTGAGATGATGCTGCCGGCCAGCATGGTCGTGGCGAAGATCCGCGTTGTGGTCCGAAGTTTCTTTCGGGCGCAGAAGTAAATTCCGGCGCACAGAATTCCTATCTGAACTGGGACAACAAACAGCTGCGCATTGAGCTCATGCAAATTCACCCGGAACGTTCTCGAATACCATTCTGAGAAGTCGTACACGTCAACGCCGAGCTGCAGAGCGAGCGTCAGGGGTGGCAACGTCCACAGCAACGCAAAGCTGGTCCGGCGAACAAAGAGGTGGGCTACCAGGTAGACGACAAACAGCCTGAGGAGATAGTCCCTGTACTCAAATGTCAGAGACTCAAGACTACGGTCTGCCAAGAGGTTGGGCAGGGCGCCGACAAACAACATCCACCCGGACCAGACCAAGGAAAAGGCAAAGAGCGCCCACGGTCTCTTTAGAATGTACTCGCGCATGTTGCCCCGTCATTGCATTGGATAGGGCTAGTATTTGGAACATGCGCGAGCATCTCCAGCGATGTCGCTGCAGTTACTACCAGCTGGCGAAGGGCAGGTAGGTTCTACTGGCAGTTTCCTGCCTTACGAAAGCCCGCTGCTACAGCTGCTGATTCTGAAGGGAAAGGGACCCTGTTGCTCTGGCCAACTTGGTTGTAGCTCGGGCACCCAGTAGGAAGGTGATAAACACCGCTGCGCCGATTGCCAATCACCACTCCAGCAGAAGCGACTTGTGTTGGCATCTGAGGCCTTGCCGATGGCTGGGCAGATGAGCGGCCCGGGTTATGGCTTAAGCCCTCACCAGATGGACGATACCCTTGGGTCCAACGACGCTCGCCCGTGACAAATTCATTGCTGTGCCCCATGGCGCGCGAAATCCTGCGGTTCCGCTCCAGCTCCCAAGGTGTGACCGGGAACTGCCTATCCCATGCGATCAGGACGGCTTCCTGCTGCCGCGAGAGGCGAATGTTGTAGCGGTCTGCCATGTAGAAGGTAGTACGAGCAGCCATGCCTTTTACTTCGTCACGTGGCTCGACAACCCGATTCTGAGTGCCAATCTTGGTTGAGCAGTTACCCAGGTTCTCGTATCGACCAGCAACCATCCCGTAGTTGATGTCCGAACGCATTGCGTTAACAGAGCCGACAGCCGGGACCAGGTTAAACATATCGGCCTCGAGACGGTTGAAGGCCGGATCAGTCTTCTGACAGTTCTCACGACCACCGTTACGCCAGCAAGCCAGGTGGCGGCCAGCCGTTGATGCAGGAACAACGTGCTCCCACTCGATTCTCTGTGCTCGCTCCTCAAGCTTGGTCACTGTAAGCCCGCATGAGGAAGGATCAAGGCGCCCGCCGGAGCGGCCGACCCAGTTGAACTGGCATGCACAGTAGAAGGTCCCGCGACTCGCGTTCTGATCATGATAGACATGCTCACGCAGCAGGCGCTTAGCCTGTGAGAAGGTCTCTGGAGCTGCGGACAGTGTTGATGCGAACAGAGCGAGAAGGGCGGGGAGGGTGACGCGAAGAACAGATTTGAATTTCATAGCACCGGTTTATGTGATGGGGCTGCAGGAGCAGAAAGGCCCGGGAACCGGGCCTACCTGGTGTTACTCGGCGGACTGGGCCAACTTAGTGCTCTGAACGCCGCGCTTCCCCTCATTCTCGGGAACGACGCGTAGACCGGCGCCAGCAACGAAGGCGCCGAAACGGATATATTGCTGAACGAAGTGATTCTGCCCGGCCTTGGCGTCCAAAACGATCGAGTTGTCGCCAAATTCTGATTCGGTCGCGAGGATGTGCTCACCCGGGGGCAGCTGCTGGTAGAAGTAGGTCATGTACCCCGTTTCACCGATAGTACGGCCATCAATGCGAACATCTTTTTTCAAGGCGGCACCGATGGTGCTGTCTCGGTAGATGTAGACAGCGGACATGTCCGCCGGCGGGGCTGCAAACGTTTTGAGCTCGGCGTCCAGGGCGGCCGGTGCCATGTTCACAGACGCACAACCGGTTAGCAGGGAGGCGGAGGCTACGAAGCCTGCGAGGAGCGCTTTTTGGATCAGTTTCACGTCGATTCCTTCAATGGATTTAGTCGTCCGGCCTTTGTGCAGCTGCTCGCCGGATCTGTGTTCCTCGTAGTGGATGAGCGTCCCATTCCAAGGGCTGACCGAGGTTCTCACCAAGGCTGCCACTCCAAGATACCGCCCGCTCGCCTATCATCAACTCAACTTGATGCATTTGCCTTCGACCACTGATACTTGAACCGCCCAGATCCCGAAATCCAAGAATTGGAACCCATGACCGCACAGCCCCCCATCAGCATCGGCGATTCGCTCAGAGGAGCGGTGCACCCCGTCATCTTGTTAAGCGGTGATGCCGATTATCCGTACTACGGTGTAGGGACCGCTTTCATTCTGAAGCACGAAGATCAGTTTTACGCCATCTCGGCCGGGCACGTGCTCACCAGCCAGAATGCGGCTGACGATCAGTTCTGCTTATTGACTCCGAAACAGAAGATCACTGTTCAATTTGACCGGGCATTGGTGTTCAGGACAGACGCTGATCCGGAGCATGACCTGCTGGTTAGGCGGATTCTTCCTTCGCAAAGGGCCACTCTCGTCTCAGCGGGGATTGAGCCAATAGACAGCGACGAAACCCTTGAAGAGAAATTCTTTGGCAGCGCTATCGAGGTTGCCGTGGTTGGCTATCCTGAGCAGGGGCGTAACTACGACTATGAGGAGCGATTTGTCTCCGCACAAATTTACGCGGTCATGAGCGTCCCGGCAGAGAGCTACGTGCCAGGGCTTCAGGCAACTCAAGCTAACGGCCAGGTCCCCAAGAGCATGAGGGGCATGAGCGGCTCGGTAGTAGTAGCTCTCTTCCCAGATGAAGTCCTTTTTGCAGGAATGGCGATCATGGCTTCAGAGGCTACCGGCCTGGTTCATTTTATCCCGGGCTCCAGAATTGTTGATTACTTAGACGAAGCGTCCGACTTGGAGCGCCGTAATGAGTTCTTGGAATCCTAAGCCCATCCATAATGGGGTCTGCTGATGTGCAGTCACTTCGAGGCGCCCAATGCCGACCGACTGAAGAAAGCTTTTGGCAGGGTGCCTACCCAGCAGTACCAGCTCGATGTCTGGCCTACCTACTCAAGCGCCTTTGTCACTCCGGGAGGCGCCGGCGAACAACCCCAAATCAGGGTAGGGATGTTTGGGCTACTTCCACACTGGGCTGCTGATAAGAAGCTCGCCAGGCGAACCTATAACGCGCGATCGGAAACCGTGGCGTCAAAGCCGTCATTTCGCTCGGCCTGGTCGCGTGGCCAACGCTGCATTATTCCCGCCACCGCGATCTATGAGCCTGACTGGAATTCGGGCAAGGCAATCCCAGCTCGGATATCAAGATCTGACGGAGGCCTGTTGTTGATTGCCGGCCTTTGGGAGCAGTGGAAAGGAGAGGGTGAGGACGTTGTTGAGTCGTTTACCATGCTCACGGTCAACGCCGACGATCACCCGCTCATGAAGCGCTTTCACAGGCCCGAGGATGAGAAGCGCATGGTTGTCATGCTTCCCAGTAGCAAGATCAGCCTCTGGCTAGGAGGTAGCACTGCTGACGCACAGAAGCTCCTCACCCAATACCCAGCCGAAAAGCTTACAAGCAGCTGCGAGCCCGACGGCGCTTAGCAGTTACTCCCCGCAATGATCATTACCGGCTAGCTTGGGCAGCAGGGTGCTGGCAAACAGATTGTTAAAGTCCTGCTTGGGGTCTGGGGTTGCAGGCCGCTTACCTGTGATCTGAAGGATCTGGTCGGCGAGGGCGGAGCAATCGTCCATGGCTGCTTCGTATTCAAGATCCGAGTCTGCAGTCGAAGAGTGGCTGGGATTGAATCCAAAGCCTCTGCTGCTTGGATTTCCAGACCAGTAACGCGCACGCTGCCTGGCCGCGCGCAGCTTACGCCGTAACAGCTCGATCTCATCAATGGACGCCACGTGAGGCCTCGCTGGGCAGATAGCAGGCCACTAGCGGCATGCACAAGCGTACTGCGGCTTTGCGGTGAAGCTGTGTCGGGGCGTAAACAACTCTATGCAGAGCCAAGCGCCAAGCATTTAGGAGCCGGTCGCAAGGCTCGTGGCAAGCATCAAACTCGCTCTTGTGCTCTGTGAAGCGATCAATGCCGGACTGATAAATGACAGTTTTCTCACATGCCTGACCGATCTCCCTAATCAGGTCTGCCTGATCGAGAAGAGCGGCACGCATAATGGATTCCGAGCCATCGTCATCCGGGCAAGTTGCGGTTCGATCAAGAAGCTTGATCATCAGCTCTTCAATGTCTATTTCTTTGGCGGCTGCTGTCACAGGTACCCATCCTTTAGGTTGTCACGGATCACAGAGATTCTGAGGCCTGGACTCATCCTAACGGCCAGCGCCCCAAACGACACGTCAAGTGAATGCAGTTGCCCCAAAGCCACAATCAGAGAAAAAAGCCTTGGATTTTGGGCTTAACATTTTTATGTTCGAGGAGACCTTACGAGAAAGTACGAAATGAACCAAACACTGATGATTGACGCTCAAAGACTCCTCCCGCTGCTCGATGAGGTCGCCAAGGCAGATGCCGAGCGCAGGCGGATCTTCGATGAACAAAACTCAGAGAACGATTTGAAGAGATTGCCTGATAATGACTACATGGCGGCCAGTGTTGAGTGGGCAAACAAATGCGCCGCCGTAGTCGGGGCCGTGGCCGAAGCTGTCGGGGACAAAAGATTCCAACTGTAGCCTAGAGGATTCAAACGAGCGTTTGAAAAAAAGTCCTATTATGGCAGTAATAGGACTAATCTATATGACGCTACACCCTAATAGATCTATCACATTAGCGCGCACAATGCAATGCTGCCCGCCCACACCCTGGTCAATCGCACATTTGCCTCGGAACTCTTCTGGACCGCTGAACCGGAACCTGGAGGTGGTTAGTGACTACGTGAAGTTGAAAGTATCAGAGGTGCGCAGTATCGACTGGCTTGCTTTCAGGCTTCAGCTCCCCAGCTTTCATTTTTGTCATGATCCGTTGCCAAATTTGGATAGCGCCTGGAGGCATCGACACGAAGTGCTTCTTCGAGCTGATTTCATCAACGACAATATACAGACCCGTTTCCAGTCTTGCCTTATCTTCAGCTTTGGCATTATGCCAATCGACTTCACCTTTCAGCATTGGCCCGGCCGACCCGATAATCTCGATAGTATTGGCGCCGGCAATATGGCCGTGGCAATCAATGATCTTGTCGAATGGAATGAACGTAATCTCAGGGGTGGCCTTTAAATGAACCAAGCGATGTATGATCGCGATCTTACGCGCCTCAACATCCAAGGCGATTGCGCCATTCCAGCCGGACCAGAAATAGTCAACGTGTTTGAGCGACTTCAGCGAGAAATCCCACATCAATCCAGCTGCCCGATCGAAGGTTCCCAACCGCCACCGCTCGAATAGGATATGCGTGACTGGCGGACCAAAAAACACAAGATTGAGGCCAAGCACTTCGTTGTAGTTCATACCAACAATCGCGCCAATAATGCCGAAAACAAAAACGTATGGAATTAAGGCCGCAGTAAAGGAGCGCATTCCAATTGCAAAGCGTTGCATCCCAGTGTGAAGTTTTACTGGCCTCGGGGTGGCTGGAACTCTCATTATTCCCTCTCTATCAATCTAATAATTTCCATAATCCGATCGCGCTCGATTAGAGCTGACCCACACAACATCGCAAATCAGGCAAAGGCATGTAGGTCTAGGAAGATACCCCACGCCTCCCCTCGCCCTCCTCCCTACTCGGTGCAGTTACTCATTCAGGCTGCCTCGCTCCCTTGCTCGGCACCCTGCCCCTTTTGATCTGGTCGGCACCATTTGGCATAGACAATCGTGATGGACACGTTTGGAAACCGCCCCTGCATAGGCGATGAATATTCGACCGGTGTTCCTTCGATCTCAGGCATTGCCTCAACGGCGGACGCTGGCAGGATTGCAGCGACTACCCCGCCGGGACGAACAAAGTTGACCCCATGGAGAAAATGCGATTTCCACGACTGCTGAGCGAATGGAGGGTTCATCATCACAACGTCAGCATGCCCCACGAGGTCTGCAGGCTTGAGCCGCAGGAAGTCGCCCTCTGTAACCTCAAAGCCAAGTTTCGATAGAGCCATACAGCGGAGCTTGTTTACCTCAACGCAGTACGTTGAGAGGGGCATCTCCTGGGCTATCGCCCCGGTGCCAGCGGAGGTCTCATAGCAAATATCATCCGGGTTCGGTGAAACCCACTCGACGAACTCTTTCGCTGTATCTCGAGGCGTAGAGTAGAACTGATGGCTTACAGTCTCGGGTACCTCACCCTTCACCAAAATCTCCTCGATCACTTCCGAAGGATCATAGGTAAACAGGTACTCTTTGTTCTCCCGCTCCGCGCCGATCTGCTTGAGGGTTTCGTCGAGCAAATTGCGGAGCGCCCTGCCGATTTGCACGTGGTCGTAAACGGCAAGCCCCCACAGCCCATCCTTTCGCTTGTGCAGGTGAGCCCGTCGCAAAAAACCAGTCACCTGGTGCGGTAGCTGCGTTCTGATAAGGTCCAGTGGCTTGAATTCACCGTCAGCTGGACTTCCCCCACTCAAGGGTTTACGCGGCAGGCAATCCGGGTAGAGGTAGTGCAAGGCTATATTGAGCCTGCTTGCGACCTCGGGATGTAGCTGGAAATGGAGTGTGCCCACCTTGTAAGCGCGGACCTTCAGTAACCCATTCCCAACGAAGCGCCATTCCCCCCTATCGGCTCTAGCTTTCAGTAGGTCGCTCTGCACATCGGCGAAAGTGTCAGGTATGCCCGTTGCGACCTCTGAGCACAGGTTGTATAGATCCTGAATGACTCGCGCTTGGGCATTACACGTACTGTGCTCATTAAAAACGCCGTTTATGATTTGCCGATCACGGAAACCCGCGCCGCTATTGGTCTTGTGCTTCCTGGAAAGTGAGTCCCAAAGGCACTTCACCCGCATACTGAAGAAAGCAGCGCGATATGAATTGATAAGGTTGAGGCTTGAAGTAATGGTGTCTGTGTCGAAACTTGGGCAATCAACGCCGCCGGGGGACTGCCAAGCTTTGAATGAATCGCTCCATTGCTCCCAAAGGTTCGTTGGCAATAGTCGAGTCAAATCCAAATAGTCGAACAGCTCGAACCAAGCCTTCTCACGCAGCGCGGATATCGCCCGGTCCTTGTCGAACAGGCTGTAGAGGTCTTCGACGTAAGAGCGAGCCCTTAAGGCATCTCCGAGCCAGATTCTCCGGCCCTGAGCGAAAAGGGTAAGGGCATGCCGATTCTCTTTGCTCGAAAGGAGCCCCACCATGCGACTGACCTCACTTATGTTTGCCTCATATTGAGCGACCATTTGTGAGATGTCTGGTAGGGAAATGTCAGGCAGGAATGAATTGAATGCGGGGTCTGCGCTTGGGACTGTTGCCGGAAATAAGTTATCGAACACGTGATTTCTCCCATAGGATTTATACCTATGGTCTCCGCGAAACACCCTGTGTCATCGCATGCCAGCGGCACAAATACTAGGTGGGTACTGCAGGACGGCTGCCGCCCCGAACGGGGCAGCAGATGGAAGGCGAACAATTAAGCTTCGGCGCCCTCAAGCTCTTCTTGCGGCGTTTCTTCGCTCAGCACTGGTGCTGGATTTGGCTTTGACTCCCCGCCGAAGAAGATCCCCCGGAGCTGACTTTCAATCGTCGTTGCAATCTCGGGGTTATCAGCGAGATAAGCTGCAGCATTCTTGGCGCCCTGGCCGATCTTGGTGCCTTGATAGCTGAACCATGCTCCGGACTTTTCTACCAAGTCTTGCTCCACTCCAAGGGTCACCAGCTCATCCATCGGCGACATACCCTTCCCAAAAATATTGGTGAACTCGGCGACTTTGAACGGCGGGGCAACCTTGTTCTTCACTACCTTCACCCGCGCCTTACGCCCTACCACGACATCGCCTTCCTTGATTTGGTCGGCTCCACGAATGTCGAGTCTGACCGACGAATAGAACTTAAGCGCATTGCCGCCAGTAGTGGTTTCAGGGTTGCCGAACATGACGCCAATCTTCATCCGGATCTGGTTGATGAAGATGACCAAGCAGTTCGAGTTGCTGATCGAACCCGTGAGCTTTCGCAGTGCTTGGGACAGAAGGCGCGCTTGCACGCCCACCATCGCCTGCCCCATCTCACCTTCGATCTCGGCCTTCGGTACCAGGGCAGCGACAGAGTCGATAACGATTACATCGACTGCGCTCGACCGTACCAGCATGTCGGTGATCTCCAGCGCCTGCTCACCGGTATCCGGTTGAGAGAGAAGCAGGTCATCGACGTTCACACCAATGTTCCCGGCATATTCGGGATCGAGAGCGTGTTCAGCATCCACAAACGCGCAGGTACAGCCGGCTTTCTGAGCCTGAGCTATAACGCTAAGCGTTAGGGTGGTTTTGCCAGAGGATTCAGGACCATAGATCTCGACAATACGGCCGCGTGGCAAGCCGCCAATTCCCAGCGCCACATCCAAAGAGAGGGAGCCGGTAGATATCGCCGGGATCTTCGTGCGGGGTTTATCGCCCATGCGGATAACTGCGTTCTTGCCAAACTGCTTCTCGATCTGAGACATCGCTGCTTGCAGGGCTTTTGCTTTTTGATCGCTCATCTGATTCACCTTGGTTGCGTTGTGATACCAAGACCATAACGAGCAACTTCAGAAAATCACTTCAGCTGAAGCAATCATGATGCGGGTAGGGATGACTAACGAGTAAGTGCCGTTAGTATGCTGGAAACAAACCACGGCAAAGGGATAGGGTCTCTGCAGTGTAACGGCGCCCAAAGAGATCCAATGGCTATTCAGAAACGAAAGACTCAAGCTCCGAACGTTTGCCCTGCCAGGCTCGCCCTGCAGCTGGGCAACGCTCTTTCAGCGGATGGCCTGATCGTGCCGGCTGGGGAGATCCAACTCTTTGTGAAGAAATGGCAGCACTGGGGCGATCCCGGCCAGAAGCATGCGATTAGGCCTCACCTGCTCTACCTGATGCTGGGAGGGATTCTGGAAGACTTGGGGCGTTCGCTCGGTTACGAGGTCCAGACTGGGGATGGAGCGAGTCAGTGGCTCGATGATGCTGCACCCTCCCTTCTGAACACCACGAGTGAGCTGATGAAAATCGGGATCGCGGCGGCCGGCAATAGTTATGGGGACCTCCCCGAGCATCTTGCTTGCCAGTCGGACTGCCAGGCAATCGCAAGTTTGAAGCGCATGAGGGCTTGATGGATACAAAGGAACAAATCACGATCTACGCGGATACCAGGGAAACCAATACCTCTATCCTCCCCCGGCTCCAAAAATTGGGCGTCAGGATTCAAGTGGGCGAGCTGGAAATTGGCGACTACGTCCTCTCAGACGATCAAGTCGTTGAACGCAAAGCTGCAGCCGAATTCGTAGCCTCGATCATGAATGGTACGCTGTTCAACCAAGCGGGGAAGCTGCGACTTAAGTTCGCTCGGACCCTGATCTTAATTGAGGGCGATATCTACTCAACAGGCCACGCCATTGCCCGTGACTCGATTGATGGCGCACTAGCATTTCTGATTACTCTGGATGGGTTCTCAGTTCTTCAGATGAAGAGCCAGCAGGCGAGCGCAGATCTTATCTATCGCTTGGCGAAGAGTAGTCAGTCACCAGATGCTGAACCATCATTTCGACGCGGCAAGGTGACCCAAGGGCGCTCGGAAGCTCTGTTCTGTATTGAGGGCGTGCTTGGAGTGGGCCCCTCGCTCGCGGTCAGAATCCTCGATCACTTCAAGTCAGTCAGCGCCTTTTTCACCGCCAGTGCTGAGGACCTTCAACAGGTTTCAGGGATCGGCCCTAAGCGAGCAGAGCGTATTCACGCTATTACCAGCTGGCAGCAGTCTGATCTTGAGGCCGGGCTTCAGCACCAATCCTTATTCACCGACCCGGCAGTGTGAGTAACAGCATTGAGTTCGGTTGCACGTCCGTTGGCGATCATTAGGATGGGTTCCAAGAGGATAGAATCCGTATGCGCAGCCAGACCGATCAACAAGCCCACTTCTTCACCCTTGCCCATTACTCACGTGTGGAAGTTGAGGTTGGCCAGGTGTTTGATCCCTACTCTCACAATCAAGAGCCCAGCAGTTGCGTGATTGAATCCGGGACCATAGCCCTATTTGCGCAGGTAGGTCAGAACGAACGGTTCTTTCTCACGATCGTTGGAAAGGGTTTCATCTTCTCAGTGGATGCTGACCCAAGTGCTGCGTCAGCCTCTCTCAACATCTCGGCTGAAGCCATTACCCCAACATTCATCAGGTACGTCAGGTCCGCCAGATGGAAAGGTGTTTGTGCGTCGCACCCGCAGCTCAGAGAAAAGAGCCTGTGTGACCTCGCTGCTCTTTCTCACGCAATACAAGGGCACCTTTCTTGGGTTCGGGATAGGTCAAACTCCGATCGCGCCCTGTTTGCGATTCAACGCTTCGCCTATAGCCAAGGTGAAGCCGTGGATAACGGCTATCTAAGCGTGCTTCTGCGCAGAACCGAGCTTGCTCGATGGCTTGGCCTGTCATACGACAGAGTAGGCCGGATCATTCGGGATCTGCACAATAAAGGCGATGTCCGAATCTCCGGCCATAGGCTTCTGGTTCGTGCCAGCGCCCTCCCCCAACGATCCCACAGGATGCTGTCAGCGATGGTCTATGAACCCGGCACTGCCGCCCCGCAAGCGATTTGATGCAGACACCCCTTGTCCGGGCTCCTGAGCGGTTGGCAGAAGCCAATAGCAACGACTCTTTGCACGGGTCATCGCAATATGCGCCAGGCGGTAAAGCTCGTTCTCCTGCACCTCATCGAACGGCGATTGACCGCTGGCGGCTACCGTCCCAGCCATTCTGAAGAACTGATTCTTTGCCCACGTTGAAGTGGATGCTGTGAAATCCCCAAGGATGAATACGACTTCGGCTTCCAACCCTTTGGACCTTTGAGCTGCCCTTACCCTCACACGCCGTTTCTGGCCTCCCTCAGCTTTGTCCCTATCGAGGGCCACCTGGACAACGTCCTCCATTTTTCGATAGACCGTCTGGTTGGCAATCAAAATCAGGATGTCGGCGCCGGCGCCATGATGCTGGTCGAACAAGGCCAGAAAGCGCTGAGCACTCATAGGGTAGATCTCGACAGGCTCTCCTCCCTCCAGCCTTTTGGCGCTTTCGGGAACCCTTCTGAAGATGGCCGGAATACCAAGGATCAAGTTATGAGCCGAGAGCAATATCCCCTGTTTCGATCGGTAGTTCGTACCCAAGTGATAGCTCTTGGTTTCCTTAGATGGGAACTGGGAGGCAAACTCCACAAGGTAGCGAGGCGTTGCCCCTTGGGTACCATGGGCGGTTTGAAAGTCGTCACCACAAGCAAAGATCGAGGCGCAACCCGTCGTCGTCATGTCTACCCGATTGCGGTACCGGATCTCGCCTAGGCAGGCCTTGATGAACTCGCCAGAGTTCATAGTGATGTCCTGTACTTCGTCTGCCAGCAAGTTCTGCATTCTATGGAGTGATTCATCAGGCACCGATCTGAGCGCTGCGCCGCGCAGTCCAGAAAACAGGTCGTTGAACATCATCAGGCTGGGCTCTGCCTCTTTCAGCACTTCAGTGAGCACCGGCCAAAAATGCGCAACCGCCATATACAGCGCTTTATCTGTGTCCCCGGCAATGAACGTAACCTCCTCGATCGCCGGAACAACCTCCAAGCCAAGGGTTTGAAGCAGATCCCCTGCCCGAAAAAGGGTCTCGTAAACAGATATTGTCCGGGACTCCCCCTTGGGGATCAGGTTGAACTGGGGGGCTGAGGTATCCAGCGTGGACAATATGGCGATCAAGGACTCCAGCTCAGCACGTGCGTTGATCCAGATAACACGCTCTGTCGTGAATCGCTGCACGAAAGACCATTTCGCTCGCATCTCTTCAACCAATGGTGATTTTGCTCCAGGCCGCTTGTAGCTTGGATCGACCCCGCCTGGCACCCCCAGCATCAAGTAAGACTTGAGCGCTGGAACATAGCCATTGGCAAAGACCTCACAGCCTACGCAGGGGAGCTTGATCAGCTCCAAGCGCAGGTGATCGGCAGGGATCATCCGGGTTTTCTCCCAGCTCTTGATCGCGTGCTCTGTAAGTTCTTTGTCTGCCTGACGAACCTGCCCCCAGTTCTCAACGAGGGCATTCAGTCTTGCATTGGGGGTTAGCCTTCTGGGGACTGCCATAGACTCCGCATAGAGCTCCAGGATCGCCTTGGCAAAAACGTCTGACGTCTCGTACGCACGCTGATAAGCGCCAGCAAGCACTGACTTCTGTGCAGCGGACAGGCGAAGATCGAACGGGCGCCCATCTTCATCACCATCGTCGAGATCCCCCATTACCTCGAAGGGCACAACATCCTGCATCGGCTGGATAGAGCGCGCGACCATCAGCGCGGCTCCCCTGGCTGTTTTCACAAGATCTCTAGCCATCTCCTCGGTGATATCCACATCCCATAATGAGAACAGGTGGCGAATCTCAGCGATGATTTCAAATCGACAATCTTTGGTGACCGTAACAATGAGGATCTTGGAAAGAGGGATCTCTTGGTAGACGTGCAGCCAGATCGCACGCATGAGCATTACAAAGGTCTTGCCGGTTCCCGCTACACCAATGACTGCTGCGCATGAACTAGGAGTGAGAATCGCCGCCCACTGCTGAGGCGATGGGTGGCGATCATCACCTAGCTTAGCCGCCGCATCCGCCTTGAAGGCCTTGGCCAAGTCAGGGTCAAGGTTGAATTCGCCCGGATCAAGCAGGTACGGGTCATCCAATAGTCTTGCGGCTGGGGGCGGCGCACCCATTGGGATGGCGGGCGTGGCGTTCACTACAGCGGGCTTTGGCTTGGGTGCGGATGGGATCTTTGAGTGTTTCTGAGCTGCATCGTACCCAGCTTTAAACGAAGGGCCATGCTCTCCACCAACATAGGTAAGCATGGATGACAGAAGTTTCGCCAACGGGCCGTTACTGTCGAGCCACTTCGCCTGATCTCTTATTTCCTCCACCCTTGCACCTCCTCAACTGGATCTACAGAGATGATGGGCAACCCTGTCTGAAGGAGCCAGCCAAGTCGCTGCACTTACTCCGGTTGGTAGTAAGTGCGCCTAGTTGAGTGGAATACGCGCCGTGGATTTCTTAACGTCCAGTAACTCATTTTGAACAAGGCAGAGCAGGTTTTGAAACTGGTAAAACAGCACTCCAACCTTGAGGCGCTATTCCATTCGCTCGGCTTAACCAAGTCGTTCGATAGGAACGCGTTCATCGACCCCATTCTCGACATGGACACAACCTTGTACATGATCACTGATGGCTCCGTACGCGTTTTGCTGAACAGCAACCAGGGTGACGGTGTTGTCCATCTTGGCTACCTGTTGCCTGGAGACATTATTGGCGAGATTGGTCTCTTCGATCTGCCGAAAAACGAGCTGTCCAATTTGGCTTACCAAGCGAAGGGCATTGTCAGACTGAAAGGTGTTTCCCATAGGGAAATTAGACAGTCTTCTTTGGCCAACCCAACTCTTATGGAGGATGTTGCCGGGGCCGTTAACCGCCAGTTTGAAATGACCATCAAACGGCTGTCCCAACTGGTATTCCTCGATCTGGACAATCGGATTTTGGAGTGTCTGAAGTCAGTATCGCTACTGCCAGATGCAATGACACATCCGGACGGAATGCAGATCTCGCTTACGCGTATCGAACTGGCTCAAATGGCCCACTGTTCACGAGAATCCGCCGGCCGGTCGTTAAAGCGACTGGCACAAGCAGGCTCCATTTCTGTGAAGGGGCAGAAAATTGTTCTTCGGGGAATTAGACACGGAAGAACCCACTCACCAACAGCGAATCACAAAAGGCCTATAGCTCCGTGCAATCAAAATACCGCACCACCCGCCAGCCATTTCTGAAAGCCCGTCACTGGGTAGTTTTGGCGGTGCTCTCGGCTCACTTGTTGGCCACCAAAAGCATGCTCGGAGATGCGTGGTTGAGCCTTACTCCTATGTCCCTGACCTTGCCACTATTGCTTGCAGGCACCATCGCATTTTCACGCCAAGGGAGAGCTCGATGCTAAATCAGATCCGTTTGACCGCCCCCACACTTGAGTGGCACCTCGTCGCCCTGTGTATGGCAGTGGGAGGGGGTTTGATTGGGTTCTTGATGCTGCCAAGCACTCCTATCGGGGAGCGTTTTGGCCTGGCATTCGTAGCCCCGATCACTTGGTATTGCTTCAAGGTGGTTCACACAGCAACCTACAAAGGCAGCCCGCTACGCGCTTCAGGAGTGGTTGGACTCGCTGTCGCAAGTTGCGTCGGCGTAGTGCTCCACACTGTTGTGCTCTAACGGATTTCCGCGCATGCGCGGAAGTCACACTTAAGGAGCCCTTATCAGTCGCTATCGGATACCGCCTCGAAGCACGGCTCCATGGGTCGCCCCGTGCTGGGTTTCGGAGTCGAATCTCATATCCCACACTGAGATATTGCTTATCAACTGATTCACGGCTGCATCCAGCATTGGGCCCATTTCGTTACAGGACAAGTCACTCTTAAAGCGGAACAGCCGGGATATGACCGTCTGTGCAGTCCTAGCACCATTTTGGGCATGCATCATCTCATGCTCATGCAGTGCTCTTATGTAGCGCCCCCACTCAGCCTGAACAGCAGCGCTTCTTCTGCCGGGCTGGAGTGATGGCAGGACGATCCGGGTCCGCAGCTTAACGCGCACATTGCGAACCTCGCAGCCTCCTGAAGGTGAGTCCACCCTCGCATAGTTAGTCCAGAAGTCGTTTCTTGTCACAGCTCCGTATTTCCGGCCGCCGGCGACGATTGGCGTCTGGACTTGAATGGACGCATTGATCTCATCGGTGGTTGCACCGGTGACCGGGTAATACTCATAGCCGAAGTCTACCGCTGGAGCTGGTGAACCTATGCATGGTGCAGAGGCCGCCAACAATAAGCTCGCCATGAATGCCGTCAGGAGTTTAGCCAAGCTCTTCCCGCCTATAACGCTCGATCTTTCTATTGAATGCGTCGATGTCTTTCAGCTCACGTTTCAGCTTGCTCCTGCTCCCTAGACCTTGCGCCAGCATTTCGTTGCAGAGCCACTCAGCGACTTCAAGAGCCTGCACGTGCCCATGGCTCCAGGCATCTCGAAGATGGCCAAGCGCATCATTGAACAACGACTGAGAGAGCTTGTGCTCGCCCAGCCGGAAGCTAGCTTCAGCATCGCCTAGTCCGGCGGCCTCCATGAGTAGCGAGACACCGATTGATGTCCTTTCGTTCTCAATCATGAGCACCCCCAGATCCGAGATAGCAGCGGGGTACCCTGCGTCAGCCGCTATCAAGAAGAGTGGGATTGCCGCGCCGTTTTGGCCTTCTTCCAACCGTTGGTGGGCAATAGCATAGGCGGCCATGTAATGGCTGGCACTTAGCCTCTCGTAGATTTGGTGGGCTGCATGAGTAGAGCTTGATGTGCCAGAGAGCTCATGTGCTCTGGCGAGAGCAATCCCCCCTTCAACCAGCCCGACCTCACTGCTTTTGTTAAGCAGCTCTAGCACCTGACGGTGCTTGCCGTCCTCCCTCGGCACCTCGTAAAGAGCCAGCAAATACAGCCTTGCAGACCAGGGAACAAGGTGGAACTTCAAACAAGGCGGGTATGCCGTTTCATCTTGTGGAAGGTGGCCAACCTGCTTGAGTGTTCCTGTCAGGTGACAATGCTTGTAGAGAACGCCCGTCTGTGGATCGACGGCAACATTGCCGTGCAGCCCAACAGGAACGACTTTCCCAAAACAAACCCCGGGGACTTTGGCTCCGAAGCTCCAGTTGCCCGCTTGAATCCCAAGAAGAGATTCCAGAACTGCGGCCGTGGCAACGCTTTCGACCTCTAACGCACTAGGTGTGATCGCCGGGTTCCCCAGCCGGGTGATGACCGCTCCCCAGCCACCCTCAATGCCCATGCCGTTCAGACTGATCCCGTGGCGATTAACAGATCTCGCAGACATATCCGCTATGTGCATTGGTGCGTCAATCCACTCAAACATATAGCCAGTTGGCGACATGCAGTAGGACTGGGTCACGGCATCAAGCTCGTTGTACATGACTCCGTAAACCGGCACTCCTCCAGCGTGAAGTGATGCTGCCAGATTGGCCAGGTGCTGGTCTTCCCGGCCCTCCAATTTTGGGTGGACCCAGATCACCATATCCCAATGCAGGTTTTCAGCATCGGCCGCACTGATTACCTGAAGTGGCTTCAGGCCTAGGCATTGGGCAAGAGGCTCACCGCTCGAATTGAACTCGGTATGACCAATAGAAAAGAGCTCTAGACCGTGACCTAGCTCCAAGAAATCAGCGGCCAGGTTAATCCAGCGCCCGCCATCCATGATGCTGATGGTGTCCTGACAAAAGAACAGAACCTTCAGTGCTTTGCTTGTCGTGTCCAGTGCCTCCAGCTGGATCGCTTTAGCAAGCATTGCTCCTGGAGCAACAAGGCTTACGGCACCTTCGACAGTAAGTTGTTTAGCTAATTCTGGGGTGACCGCTGGCACCTTGGCCATGCCCTTTATCCAAGCCGCGCTCAGGTCGCGGACGTTCTTTGAGGTCTCGAATGCTGGCTTCAAATTCATAGGTATATCCGGTTGCAATGAAGAGAGTCTGTCGGCCTCCCAACAACGGTTCAACCGAAGTCAGTGCTTTTGGTCTTGGGTATGTTGATCTCCCGGCTGGACGTTAAGATGGTATAGAGCAGTGAGAATCCACTTGGGGGAATACATGGCAAGGTTCTTGAGTCCGCAGCAAGGCATAAAAGAGCTTGTTCATCGTCTAGAGCAAGATCTGGCATCGCTGGCTTCCGAGATCCGGACAAACTCTCCACGCATGCGAATCGACGCAGTATGGAGTATCCCCTATCGCAACCAGGCGACAGTGGACGTCAACAAGGCAATTGAAATTGAGCACCTCGCCGGTGAGCAGGCCGTCAAAGCAATCATTGACGGACTTACCGCTACCCGTATTGAGGCTGGCCGGCAACATCCCCGAGAGACCTTCAGGGCGCCCGGTGCCGTTGGCATGCCTACAGACTGGGTCGAGCAGCTCGCCGCTTTGAATCAGCAACGCGCAGAAATACACACTTTGGTTGAGCAGATCCCGGAGCAATACGAGCGCATCAAGATCTGGCGAACCATGCCCTACCTCTCAAGCCTGCAGGTGCTGAGGCGGTCGTGGCTGGCCAGCAACCCGAAAAAGATTCGCTTCTATTGGGATACCGCACCATCGGTGAAGCCATACCTCGTTCAGCAGCTGATTGACGGCTACACAAACCAGCTCAAAAAGCTCTACGGCGTGGTGCCAGATCCAGATCAACTTGCTCCGGAAGACAAAAATCTCAAGCTCGTGCTCGGCCTCAAGTCTCTGGAAAGCTTGCCCCCCAATGAAAAGGTAGTCATTTTCAGGCAGGGCAAGCCACACGTCCGAGCTCGTGTCACCTACAAGGATGAAGCGCCTGAGATTCGCCCCTGCCCAACGTGCATTGTTTACGACATCAACCATGAAGGGCCCTCCATCAAGCCACTACTTAACTGGGAGCCAGGTAGAAGTGATCGACCTCGGTCGAATCGAGCACGTATTGAAACAGAGCCATTTTTCGAAGGTCTCTATCTTTACAGGTATCTTCCGGCATATCGGTAACCGCAGGCTTCTGCTCTATTGGGCAAGCCTGCAATGAAACAGGTTGTAGCGATGATCAATTTGCAAGTTGAGCGAGTGCTGAAGAGGTTTGACGCATACTTTGACCATGCTTCAGCTACTGCAGCAGTTGCCCGGGCCTATGGCTATACCAGCCTCAACCCCGGTACCGGCGAACCCGAGCATGCTGTTCCCGGGCTCCAGCAGGTGTCCAGTTACTATGACATCCTGCAGAAGGACCCAACGCACCAAGTAATGGACTTCATGCGGATGGCCCTGAACCTTTCTATCCCAGATCGACACGACTACAGGAACGGCGTGCCTGAGAAGGAGCTTGTCAGCACAATGCTCAACTTCCCTGACTTCGATTCGGTGTTGGCTTACGCACGCAGCGATGGCGTAGATCCGAACACCACGAACGAAGAGATGCTTGCCAAGTTCCGCAGGCGTTATGGGTACTTCGCTCCCATCCAGTACCTGCTCGGCTACCAGGTAAAAGGGCACAGCTATGTGATCCAGCCTGATCGACACCTTGCTCAACGTTTCATTGACCAAGAGATCACGCTCAACCCTCTGGACAAGCTTTCCGTAGTCATCGTGCGCACTGGGGCTGATGCCGGTACTTGGCTGACGGTGATGTCGCCGGCAGTTTCAGTGACCCACTCAGAAGGGCCCAGCATTGATCAAGACGCCATGGGCGATAAGCCGGTGCTCGTTTCAGTTGTTTCTGATCAGAAACACAGCTTGAGCTTATTGGTTGAACGCCATGCCCACCTGCAGGTGGCTGGTGAGACAAAGCGACACCGAACCCTTATCGTTGATGGCATTGATCTCGACGATGACCCGGCAGACCATGCCCGTGCGTTCAAACTGGCATCAGGCGCCGGCATTCATCTGGTAGTCGTTTCCGGCCGCCCGACAGCCTCGCTGTGGCACCAAGCTTCGATCAGACTGATCTTTGGCTTTCCGGACGGCCTATCAGAGACTGATATGGAAATGGACAAGCACATTGCATTCGCCGCCCCATACGTGGGTCTCATGAACGGCAAGATGCAGTACCTGTATGCCTCTGAAGAGTCCGGGCCGGTGTATGGCGCGATGGATCTTATTCCCGACAGCCCTGAGGTAAAGTCGATAGTTCAACGACTGAAGGAGGCAGTGAGTGCTTAACAGGATTCTTCTTGCATGCCTCTTGTCCGCTGCAAGCACCGCCGGCGCCAGCATCCAGGTGGTCGAGCAACCTGTTGCAGTTGCTACTGTGTCCCTGTCAGTAGTCGCGAAGGTAGGAATGACCTCCAGCTGCGGTATGCGAGAAGCTCCACACCTCATTGAGCACCTTCTGCTCAGTGAGACCGAGTATGGTGAAACACCTGCTGATGCGATCGGCGCCCTACTGAATCAAAGCGTACGCCTGTCGGCTATCACTGGATCTGACTACACCAAGTTCACGTTCGAAGGTCCTCCCGCCAGTGCACCGGTGATCGAGCACGCCCTTCTGACATTCTTGGCGAGACCCTCACTTCCCAGAAGCGGATTTGAGAGAGAAAAGCGCGCGATCCTCAGCGAGCTGAGAGCACCAGACGACTACAAGAGCACGGGCTCAGTCTACGAGCGCTACCTGCATGCATACGCCGGCGCGGCGCCGGCATGCGGGGCTGACTCACTAGCCCTGGTCGAGTACCCCTACCCTGCAGTTAACGACCTGTTTCAAGCAGCCTACTCCGAACCAAACCTGATGCTAATCACCACTGCGCCGGCGGGTACTTTCCGACTGGATATGCTCGCCAACGCGATTACGGTCTCGCGTGATAGTGAAGCGCCCTCCCTCACTTCCCAAGATCGGTTTCAAGGGCCTACCAATGAATCGCCCCTTGTGCTTTATGGGCGCCCTGGCCTAGTCGAGATCATCTACCCTGTAAAAGGGCTGGCTGATCTTTCAAGCACGTCGGCCAGCCTGCTTGCTGACAAAGTACGCTTTGCCATTCAGGCCCACATTCGCAGAGAGTTTGGTCTGTATCATGCTCGCACCTTCCTCGATCAGAGCCTGAAGGGCGGATGGTTACGGATCGAGGTACCCGGACTAGAGAATGAGAATGCACAGCGTGTGCTTGAGGTTGCCCAGGATGTGATTGACAACGTCCGGCCTGCAGAATTGGAAGCTGGTTGGCTGCAGCCTACATATGCAGGCTCGTCACCGATGCTAGGGAAGCCTATCGTGATTGAAGCTCCAAAGCGTAATATGAGCTTAATTGACCAGCTTCGGGAGAGCTTTGAGAAGCTCCTCTGATTTACATCGTATACCGCATAGTGTGCTGGACAGAACTTAGCCACTCTTTGTGAAGCTGTTCACACTTCCATTCTGGAGCTGAAAAAAACTGAACTGGATACTGTACGTTGGTGTCATATGGGCTGAACCGGTACAGATGACAGTAATTCGTCCTCCAAAGACACAATTGTTCTGGTTTACGCAACTAATTGTCATGCAAGTGAAACAAACCTTTGCTAGACTGTGTGCAAAGGGACTCAGTATCCAAGCTTTTAGGGAATCGCGTAGGAAATATCCTATTCAACGCTCCCCCCTTCTGTCACGTCTGTGGTGTTGGCGGTTCCCTGATTTACACGTAAAAACCCCTCCTCTGGAGGGGTTTTTCATTTCTAGCGCACATCATCTGTGCTAGAGGCTTTTCTGATAGTTCTCAGCCAGAGAGTCCAGAAAACGGTACTCCGCACTTCCCTCTGGGGATGGCTCAAGCCTCAGGCCAAGCTTGACCAGTCCTTTGGTTACATCCCGCCCGAGATTGACTACCTCAGCTAGAAATACGAGCTCGCTGTCATTCTGCAACTCCAGCTTCAGGGATATACGTGAGCCCAGGCTGACCGACGAACTGCACAACACCAGCGCCCCGGCTTTCGACATGTCTTTGACTTTACAGTCAACGTACCCCGACAAAAGCCCCATCACTCCATGCCGCTTCAGCTTCACGGTTTTGAAAGCCGCTTCATTCAGTCTATAGCGGTCATATCGCCGATCTGACTCGGACATAGATACCTCGTAGTAGTAAGTGCAGTGACATCGGTGGCGGCGCGTGAACCCGGACAACTAGGATCTGCACTCTTCCTAGAGGGATTGCGCCACCATGCTTCAAATTACAAATATCGTGAATCAGCATTTGTCGGGAGTCACTTGGTGGCGTCAAATCTTGCTGTTCTGCACCGTATTTTGGCTGATCACCATTGTCTGCTCAGTGCCCGAGGGGCAAGGGTTTGAGAGCATCACCCTTGACCAGGTTCTGGAGGACTTCGGGGTTTTCCTCATGTTCTTGGGCATCTGGTGTGGCCTGTACGCACATTTTCAGCGGGATATCTCTATCGGCGCCCTGCTCCTTCTTTTCGGTGCCGCGCTGATCCAGGAGGAGCTCAATCTATTCAACTATGCGTACCAGCTGGTCAACCTGGTATTTGGCCGGGAGATCGGATCGGATGAGAGGCAGCGCGGAGACGTTATCTTGCTCGCTGCCGTTGCCGTCACGCTTCTGCTCAGAGTTGCCAATCCCAAATTCAGAAGCCTTTTCAGAATTCATGTGACCCTTTTCCTGTGGTTTTACACATGCTTCCTGCTGTGGGTGCACTACCTGTTCCCCTATGAGCTTCAGCAAGAGCTTCTGAGCCAGAGGCTTGAGTACCAGAACGAATTTATCTCTACCTACCCGGGTCGATTTGACTACCTGTGTCAAACAGGTCCATTGATCTGCTTCAGCTGGGTAGGCGATGTGGCTCCAGAGGAGCTGGCTCAGGATGAGGGTATTCAAGACCAAATCATGCGGCACGCCGACATCGACATGAACGCCAGCTCCTTCATTGGTGTTGTCCCCATCGACGAAGGGACGGTTTTCCGAGGCGTTGATGCCCAGCAAAAGTACCTGGTCACCTACTACAAGAACCACACCCTCAACAGAGTAGTGATTGATGACCTATTCCCCGTGAGGGCGGCTGCAGTAGTCACCCGACCTTTGCTGATCTTCTCAACGGCATTCGGGATGGTCTGGTTCTTCGGCGGCTTGCTGGTTGTGATGATGCATCAAAGCCGGCCCCGAAAGGTGATAAACCAGAAATTCACAGATATTCCCGATTCGGGGGCTTGGGCACCGCAATAAGGGGTAGGCGCATTGAAAAAGCTTACCTCTCATGCTCACTGAAGCTAAATCAACGGTCCCTTGGGATCTCGCGGATAAACGCACACAGAAGCCCCGATTCAACGGTGCCAGCTTCTATATTGTCGTGGACGGGTTCAAGAGCGAGTCCGTCCGCTCTGCTTGCTCACTCCTAAAGCGACACCTCTTGTCTCAGCCGCAGGTAAAGGTTCGGGGGCCAAAGGCGATGCCGACACAACGGCGGCGTTATATGGTCATGAGAGAGGTAAAGCTCGACCCAAGTAGCAAGGGCATGTACCTGAAGAAACCTCTTCGCTACCGGAACGTTCTCCTTGTGATTACGCCTACAAGCGCCTGCATGAACGGCCTGATCAACCTCACGCTACCGTCTGACGTAAACGTGAAGATTGAGCCGTATGAGAACCAATATGGGCTGAGGGAGGACCGATAGTGGGAATCCAAAACTTTGCTGGGTCAGGTGGGCTGACAGACGTGCCTGTGCCTGCGTGGGTGGAATCAGATCACCTTCTGTTTGCCTGCTGGGGGCGCTGCCTCATAAAGCTCATCAAGCACGGCAAGATCAAAACCCTAAAGCGCGGAGAGCAGTTGGAGCTGAATGATTTCCGTGTCGCTATGGTCGTCGATGGCGGCGTGTACGCTATTGGGAAGGCGCCCCACGATCCGAAACGTCGAATCCTGATGCATTTCTACAAGCGTGGTGAGCTGGTGCTGTCCGGAGCTGACAATGACCCGATCGAAATCTTGGAGGCTCACTGCAGATCTACGTGCCTGACCCTCAACCAAGCTCAGTTTGATGCATTCGCCGGCGATTTTGAGCTTGCTGAACGGCTGTGCTCAGAGCTGCGATCAGAACAAGCATCGCACCTCTACCAGGCGATACAGTCATACGCCGGCAGAGACATCGACCGGATCAAGACCACCCTTCAGTTGCTGGCTAGCCACCCCACTTCAATCACCACCAAGGTCGGCCGGGAGATTGAGGCCAGCAAAGGCCAGATCCGAGACTTGGCCGGTGTACAAAAGCGCTCGGCCACCCGGGCATTCAAGATGCTTGAAGATCAGGGCGTGGTGGCATTCAGTGGCTATAAACGTCTGTTCTTCTCAGGTGATCAATGTGGCTAAAGCAAAAGGCCTGAGCGTCAGCGCGATCGCACGGTACGCGCATAGCCCCAAGCACCTACACGCCAAAGCTGATCCTAGGAAGCTGCGCTACGGCATCCGCGCACACGACAGCGTTAAAGAAAAATGGTCGTGGACCAGGGTCATCGTTACAGCTGCAGCGCTGATCGTGTTCGCCTACTACATGGCCACGCACGCATGGAGCTGATCGCCCTTGCCCTAGTCGTATTGATCCTTGTCGCCATAGTCGGACGGCGCTCCAAGGACATTCATGCAACGTTTGGTCTGAGCCCAAGTCGATACGAAATCCTCAGTTCGGATCTGGGCAAGCATAAAACCCGGAAAACGCTCCGCAGGAATGGCGTCAACGGAATACCTGACGCGATCTTCAAGTCCTTGCGGGGGAAGGTCATCGTTATCGGAGAACTCAAGGCTCGTAAGGCGCGTGGAATGGTGAAGTACCACGAGTTTTATCAGTTGACCCTCTACATGGGCCATGCTGCCTCCCTTAACCCAGGATTCGAGGTCAAAGGCGTGCTCGCCTACAGCGACGGTCACTTTGATCTGGCATATGATCCAGACGTCTACAACGCTCTCATGGGCCTGCGTAGCGAAGTCTGGGACGTTCTCAAAACAAAGCGCATCAGCGACTCAAGACCGCTGCATAAGCGTATGGATGTTCGTCGCAGCAACAGGCGAGTTCGATTCAGTACCGATCTATGATCCAGCGCCAGGCCGCGTTCAAACCCTAACCTTGAATCCCAGATATTTAAGCGACTTGGCCATCCGCCCATTGATTGGGGGTGCCTCATGAGGGTTCAGCGTCCCGGCCAACTCCAGTGCACAGAAACGGCCAAAAACCCTGATGCGGTACCTAGGGTTGTAAAGCACATCGCAGATCCTCACTGCGAAGTCCTCACTACCATGAACCAAGTGGATCAGCGTGTTCTGCACACGTTCGAGGTCATTGAGATTGCTCTCCCAAAACCGCTCCGAGAGCCCGTCAGCGCCACCCTTGGTAAACCGGAGCTGCTCATGAAATGCATGCACGCAGGCTAGTGCCTCGTAGATACCTGCCCGGTCACAACTCCTGATCGACTCTTCGGTACCCAAGGCCCTTGTCAGCGTTGTGATGAGGTCCAAATAGTTATCAGGCATTCGTGGATCGTCCGTTGTTGCCCACTCATGCCCCAGTTCCAATAAAAGGGCCTGGCGTTCGCTTGCGGACTTAATTTGGGCATCCTGCCATGCTGCGTCGCCCTTCACCTTCTCAAGGCGAACCCAGTTAAGAAAGCGATTCACCTCTACGCCGATTGGAAGCCCTTCGAACTCAGGACGACGGTAGCCCTGCTCTCGCAGAATCGTTGTGACCTCATCGAACGCAGGGCGATATTCCTCATAGATCGTTTTCTGCAGCTCACCCAGGAACAGCTGGCGACTGGACTTGCGGCCGCTGCCCTCTTCCAAGACAGCCGGAACTACGGGCTCCAGAGCCTTGAAAGGGTCGTTCTGATTTCCGGCCAAGCTCGCCTTGGTCCATGCCTCTTTAAACCGCAGGTATACCTGCCGGGTTAGAACCTCGGCCCCGTCCCACACTTGAGCAAAGAATGCCTCAATGTCCTGGATTCTCTCCTCATCTCCTGGCTGATCAAGCAGTATCACTGCCTCTCTGTTACCCGTCATGCCACCATGGGTTAAGTTCGCTGAGCCAAGCATGGCGACACTGTCGAAGAGGAACACCTTCGCGTGGAAATTATCGGTGAAGTAGCGAATTGAGACGTTCCCATACCCCATAACCTGATTTAAGGCGCTGGGGTTGGTTGACGGGTTGAGTCCAATCAAAAGCTCAATCGTGGCGCCCCGCTGCGCAGCCTCAACGATCTCAGATGCCACTGTGAAATACGGAGCAGCCAGGCGGATATAGGACGCACTGGAGATCAGCTTGGTGAAAGGCCTAAGAACCTGATCCTCGCCGGGGCTGTTCGTGTAGATGCTGGTTTGGCTCATGCCTCAATCCATGAGTAAGGGGACTGCCAAGATTCGCATCAGATCTTCTGGAGATCAACGCGCAGGTGACTCGGTGACAAGGGCTGAATGCCGGGCGCCTTCCAATCAGGCTGGGGCGCCCGGCAAAACGTCAGACCTCAACGAAAACATCAACCGAGGGCAGGTACAGCCCCAACCGTACTGGAAGCGTGACGCCTGCCTCAATGACGACAGCCTTGTACTCATGCATCTTGGCGCGATAGCGATTAGCGACTGTCCGAACAAAGTCGTCAACATCGCAGCCTTCCGGGCATGCTGGAGTTTTCCAGTCGGTGATCCAGTAGCAGCCGCCATCAACGAACGGGCGGTCGAGGTAGCGGTGAATCCACCGGCCGTTTCGGTAACCACTCAGCTGGACCTCTTGTCCGTCCTCATCGTGCTTACTCAAGATCCAGCGCCCTTTCTCGCTCTGCAGCGTGGTCCGGAGCAGATCCAGAATCCGATCTCGGCCAGCAGGTACGTCTCGAATCGGGTAGCCTTCGCGGCGCATGAGTGAAGCCACTGCTTGAGCTTTGGCGCCGACGCGATCAATGGACCAGTGCTCTAGCCCTTCCTTCGCAATCATCTCCACCATGCGGTGATAAACAATGCCCTCGATCTTTGCACGGAAATCGTTGCCCTCTCCTTCACGCAGCTCATCGTGCAGCTCATCCTCAGTCGGTACCGAGTCGTTAGCATTTGCCGGGCGGAAGCAATTGGTCGGGGCCCCAACCGCGTGGGTGCAATCAAGCCGCGCCTTCGAAGGCACACCACCAACCTTCACGTTCCCGCTGGCAGGGGTCGCCACCTCCACAGTGAGATCGGCAAGTACATGCTTCAGCCTGCCCAGCAGAGTGTTCGGCCCGCCTGCTTCAAAGTCGCCTTCCTCGCGATAAGCCAAAACATGCAAATTCTGCTTAGCTCGGGTGAATGCCACATAGCAGATCCGGTCCAGCTCATCGCGCTGATCTTTCTTGACGATTTTGCCAATGAAGTTGAAGAGCCTGCTTTCCGGTGACGCTTCATCCTGGTGCCCAATGTTGGGAGCCAAGAAAAACCCATCCTGCATCGAGCGCCAGTAGAACAAAGGCGTGTCGTCACGGCCCCCACTCTTCTGCAGGGATGGAACGATGACAGTGTCAAACTCCAGTCCCTTTGACTTGTGGATGGTCATGATCTGGACGCTGCCTGCCTTGGGAGATGCATACAACCGGTTCAAGGCTGCAAAGAACTCCTGAGGGTCTGTCAGATCCCCGGTAGAGGTATGGGAAGCCAGCAGTTTGAAGACCGTCTTAACATCCCCCAGCTCAACGTGGTCAACAGACGCCATACCACCCAAGGACATCCACAGAGCACGGACCTTCCACGCAAGCTCATCGCTGCGTGTTGAGACCTCCACGGCATCAAGTGCACTCAGGAAGCGATCAACGCGTACCTTGCCTTCAGGGCTGAGGGCGTCCGCCACCGATTCAGAGCGCAAGGCATCCAGGACGACACTGCCACCGCGAGCGACCACCAGACAGTCATCCCAGGAAAGGCCGACAAATGCCGAACGCATCAAAGCAAGCCAGGATGTACGGTCTGCCTTATGCCACAAGGCCCGGATCAGAGAGATGACCTCAGACACCGGTGCAGATTCAGTGATCGGGTCGATGTCGGTACCGGTCACTGTGATATCTGCAGCTTTCAACGCCGGCAGGATGGCTTTGAGATGTGACCGGCCGCGAACCAGGATCGCAACGCTCTGATCCGGGTTCTCAGAAAATGCATCCTGCACCAGTTCCACAACTCGGGCAGCCTCACCCTCCTCGCCGGTGGTAACGGCTTCAACGGTTACCTTGCCGTCTGCAGTCCGGAACGGCACCGAGCTCACAAAGTTGTTGCCCTCGCCAGCGAACAGCTCACCGAAAACCTCGTTGTTCCAATTCACAACAACCGGCGAGGAGCGGAAATTGACTCGCAGGTGGTAAACGTCCAGTTTCTTCGGGCCAAAGCTTCCGCGCTTAACCATCTCGGTGAACTTCTCCACCGTAGCGCCTCGGAACAGGTAGATCGACTGGGCCTGATCCCCACACATAAAGACGGAACGCCCGTCCTCATGCTCCGACCAGTCACTTACGAGCCTGCTGAGCAGTTGGTACTGGGATGGGCTTGTGTCCTGGTCCTCGTCCACCAACAGGTGATAGACCCGGTCTTCCTCAAGTAGGGCCTCGCCTACCTCATCGCCGGTTCCAAGCGCTTGAATAGCGCGCTGAGCCACCTCTTGGAAGTCAACAGCGGCGCTGTCATCGAATGCCACCATAAGGTTCGCCAGCAGGTATCGCATAATGATCGTGAGATGCTCGATCATCACAGCTGAAGCTGCTGGGTACTCTGCATCCGGAAGGATCAACAGGCTATTGAGGGCGGCCTCTACGTCAGCGTTACCCTTGATATCAGACAGGAACGCGTTCATCCGTGTTGTTGGCTCTTCTTTGGGCGGAAACCCATCCCGAACAGTCACCTTGGAGCGAACCCCACCGTCAGCCTTCAGGAGAACAGCTGCTGCAAGCCGATGGAACTCGCGACCCTCCTCGGTGTTATCCGTCGGGCTGTTAGCAGCCCATGCGAAGTGCGGGTAGCCCTGCACCACTGCTGCATCGCTAAAGATCTCCCAGCAGCGGCCAAACCCATTTGCCTGCAGAACACCGATTGCGTGGTCAGCCTCTTGAGTGACAATGCTCTGCAGCATCGAAGAAAGCTCTTCAGCATTTACGTGCAGGATCTCACCCACCCACTGATCACGCTTTGCGAGCAGATTAGAGAACAGCGGAACAAGCACTTCGAACTGGTTACGTGCAAATGCCAGTACCGATTCAAGCGCAGTACGAAGCTCGTCAGGAATGGTGTCATCGTTCACGCTGCCCAGTGTTTCCAGAATTGCGCGGCGGTAGATCAGCTCTGGTGATTCAGCAGTTCGACCACCACCAAATCCAGACATGATGGGCATAGTCGCAGCCAGCTTTGCGCAATATGCGTCAAAGGTCATGATCCGGAGGCGCCCGGGGTTCAGCTGCAGGTTCCAACCCAACAGGCGGTCACGCTCAAGGGCTAGCTTGCCGAGGAGGTAGAGTGGGCGCTCATGAGCCAGTTCGGGCTCGATGCCGGTGGCGGCCTTAGCCAGTGCCTCGGTTACACGCTCGACAATCTCCCCGGCTGCTTTGTTGGTAAAGGTGATAGTCAGGATGTGCTCGGGGACCTCAACTACAGTCAGCAGGGCCATCAGGCGGTAGATCAACTGTGTGGTCTTCCCTGATCCGGCAGGCGCCAGCAATGCGACCGAGCGACGTGGGTCGATGGACTTGGCGCGGATATCCGCATCATGAGGGTTTAACTCAGCAATCAGTTCCATGATTGGAGCCAGGTGGTACATAGTGCTATCGAATTTCGCCGGTGCATTCATATTTGGATCTCCTTCCAGATGAATCCACGATAACGGCTCAATCCGCGTGTCACCGGTGCGCGCTAAACTATTTCCAAAAGATTGGGTGGGGCGCTCGCCCCTTCGTTGGGTAGACTTCAGTGAATGCCGACTATGAAACAGCCTGGCCACTTGATCCGGTGATCCAAATGATGAATTCCGTAGAAGCCAAAAAGCGTCGCGCCAACGTGGAACACGTGCTTGCCACAAATAACCTTGAAGGGGTTCGCGTCAGCGCCTATGTGGCGAGCAAGCTCGAAGAGTATGCCAAAGGCACCCTGTCATCCTCTGAGGTCGCTGCTGCAGTTAGAGCCAAATACGGCATATCTGACTGATCGGAACGCAGGAGGCCATTAAGCTGGTTCGCCAGATCCCACCTGAGCTCTATCCCCTAGGGGGCAGGCGGAATCAAAAAGGGGCAACAACGCCAGAGCGCGATTGCCCCGATGCTGTTACCCCTCTCCAATCGGCACCTCTCTCTACTTGATCAGCGCCCCAAGGTGTTCGTAGCCCATTGGCAGGCCTTTAGCTGGGGCCTCAATCTCCCCATTGCCTGTGATCAATCCATGTGCCATTTCAGACAGAGTCCTTTCCCACGCAGCCACTTGCCCTAACCAAGTATCAACGCCGCCGACGTCGTTCTTTGTGCCGCGCCCGGGGACCAGGTGGGCAGTTTCAGCCGACCGAGTATGAACATGCATGTTCTTCGCGTTCACCTGCGCCAGAGTGATGCCGTCGATGCTGTCGATACCAAGGTCAGCAGGGGTTGCTGTCACTGCATAGATTGGGAGCTGGGGTTCTTTCAACGAGCCAGCATTCAGGCTGCTGAATTTGAAGTTTGCGCCCGCTTTGTAGTCGATCAACACATTGAACGTGGTTTTATCCTCACGCGTAATCCGGTCAATACGGTCAAGAGTCACCGTCAGAGGAACCCCATAGACAACGACTTTTGTCCGCACCTCAAAGCCAACCACTTCAAAGGGCAAAGTCCGGGCCTTCTCAACCTCCATCCACTTTTGCAGCAGACTCACCAAGCGCCCCTGTTCAAGCTTGATCAGGTTCCGTCCGAACCTCCACGCAAGCTTGTTGAGCAGAATGTCGCTGGCATCCTGCACCGCGCCAGAAATAGCCGCGGTTAACTCCTCTTCAGTCATGGCAAGAAGAGCAGCCTGAGTTTTGGTCTTCTTCCAGAACAGCTCCAGGCAAAGGTGCACCATGGTTCCCTGAATTCGCGGATCAAACCCGACTACCTGGCGAGGGAATTCCCCGGCTCGCAGCCGGTTACAGGCGAAGGCATAGAAAGGTTCATAAGCGTAGTTCTTGAAGATGCTAACCCCGCCGGTGATAGACGAGATTTCCTCGTCATCCATCTGAGGAATTGACTCTGGATCGTACTGGTCTCGGTTCAGGGTGCCGATGAAGCTGCCGTCGAAACCAACAAAAGATGACTGGGGCACGATCGGAGCGGGCCACGGGCCAAGCAACTCAGTGGCGCCCTGTGAGCTGCCACGGTCATCATGCTCGAAGGCTGAGAACACCACTTCATTGCAGGTCTGCTTGAGTGCTTTGACGATCCGTCCAGCTCGCTCCAGCTGCCCATCACTCGTCGCCTCAGGCACACCGGCGGCAGCCAAAAGCTCAATAGGTAGGAAAGGCGACGGATCTGCAGGTTGCGGCAATGCTTGGTTGGTCGCGCCAAGGACCCATACATGGTCAAAGCTTAAACCCACTGCATCGGTGTAGGACATGATCGACACCGGCGCTACATGAGAGAGGCGCGGCTGGAACTGGCGTGTGTCAATGATCTCTCGCAGCCACATATACGCCCGCTCATAGCTGCAGCCCCCCAGCTGGTAATCCAAGGATCTGAACAGCATAAGCGCATCATCCCACGCCTCCAGAGTCTGGAAGTTCTCGCTTGAGAGGTGCTCCTCAGCGGCCCAACCCATAGTCTGAAGAGCTTCGCAGAAGAAGTCCGCCCACTCAGATGGAAATAGCTGCCCCTCAACCTGAGACTGTTTCTCCAGCACCAGGCTAAGCCGAGCAATGAAGTCCGGACAGGTATGCTTGGCATGCTGCAGGGCCTTAAGCAGATCCCGGCCATTCATCCCCATGCCCTGATTGTCTCGAAGCCAAATGTCAGCCAGTGCGCGCAAGGACGACTCAGACGCGTACCCGCCCACCCACTTCGAGCGCAGCACGCAGCTGAATGCCTCAATGTCTGCACTGGTAATCGACAGAGAGAGGATCGACATTGCAGCCCGGATTACCGGTCGAGAACCCAACGTTGCGCCACTCGAAACATCCCATGGCTCGCGAGTCTCCACGCCTTCAATCGCCGGGAGCAATGCGGCAGGGCTCACCGCCATGGACAGGGCCTCAATCAACGGGGCCTGATAAGCCTTAACGTCGGGCACCAACAGTGCAATGCTGGGCGCTGCCTGTGGGGTCTCGATGTAGGGCTTGAGGTGTCCAGACACCCACTCGGCTACATGCTCAAATTCTTCAGCCTGTGTCGTAGCTCTGACCAGAACGGGGTCAGTTTCATTGGCCTGGTCTTCAACATGAGCTACTTCTACGCCCTGAGATGCCAAGTAATCCAGAATCGCCTGCTCTGCAGGGTTAATGTACAGGAGCCCCACCAGAACAACTCTCTCCGGTAGCGGAACTGCACCACTGATCATCCCCTGCAGGACAAGGTCAGGAAGCTGAGCACGGAAAACGCATCCGTTCTTCTTGCACTCGGCCGCAATAAGCTCCCGCCACTGCCAGAAGTATTCGTACTCCTTTTTGAAGCGAAAGCGGTCAGCGTCCAGAGGCATTTTGTACTTGATGAACTGGGAGTAGGCCTGCGAGATCCGGCGCGCTGTGCCAGTCGATGAGATGAGAGAGTCAGGCAGCAGTCCCGAGCGGTCAGCAACGGTTTTGACAACCGCCAGCTCCTGAACCGGGTGCAGCAACTGCTCATCCGGCAGGGTGTCCAGCCACAGCTGCTCAATCCACTGTGTGACAGTTGCGATCTTGCCCTTTGCGAACCAAGTGCGCTTGCCGGCGATGGACTGTAGCAATGCAGCTTGCATTTTGAGGTGACGCGCAACCCGCTCGGTCCCGGTGAGGATGAGAGAGTGTTCATTCATGCCCTGCAGATGTTCGGTGAGAGTCATTCGGTTTCCCCTTTCAGTTGGGAAAACCATAACGGCCGAGACCTGCGTGTCACGCTAAGGCAGAAAAATAAGTAACCGCCGCTGGTAGGAGGGCAGGCGCTCTCTTCACCGATATTTACAAAGTGTCCGGATTGGGAAGCCCCGCACCAGCAAGCACTGAATGCAGCAGCTCCCTCTCCTCCAGATAGGAACTAGCATTACGAATGTGGACTGCTCGCGCCCGACTGGAAATTTCCCATGCCAAATACCAGTCATCCTTCTCCGCGACATATACCGAAGGACGCCCCTGGAATTGGTCACCGGTGATGTCTATGACAATACCATCATGCTCAAGCCAGGCATGAGTCTTTTGCCCCTGCGTACCCAAGACATATTCACAGCCTAAGCCGTGCATCGTATTGAGGTAATCCCCAAGCAACTCTGAAACCGTCCCGCAGCACCCGCTAGGAAAGTCATTGAGCTCGTACGGAAGCTGGCCAGAGTTTCTCAGGATTTCCAGTTCCTTCCGAAAGGCTTTGGCAATAGCGATGTAATCCAAGTGAACCCCTCTATAAACCTAACACTCAGCGTCATCCGCAGTGGGCGCTGAGCCATCTACTTCAGCAATGTAATCACATGCTGGCTGGGCACTGAATCAGGTACTCATATTTTTTTAAGAAGTTTTCGAGCTCCCCTCCTTTTGGGGGTTCTGACTTCTCAATATGAGGTATGAGCTCCAACCCCATCAATCTCACAGAGCGAGATCTTCGAGTTGAGTTTCAGGCTTCCTCTGGGTTCTTACGAACTGCAGTTACAGATCGAGTACCAGCCAGTAGTGGCGCTTTCCCCTCGTGGGGGAGAGGTCAGTGCATACGAGTGCCTTTTACGTCTTGATGCCAACGAGCGTGTCCTTGAGGTATCAGAGCTGATCTCGGAGCTGGAACAGGCCGGGACAATACCGGAGCTAGACCTGATGGTTGTTGATCACGTCTGTCGAATTGCCGTCGCAAACCCCTCTTTGCGTCTTTGGGTGAACATATCCCAAGCCACCATGGGGTCGATAAGCACAATGGAAAAGGTCGGCAGCAGGATCATTTCTGGCGGGCTTGCGAACAGGGTTACCCTGGAGATCACCGAGACTGTGGAAGGCCCCAAAGAACAGATCATGAACAGTCTCAGGCATCTCTACGCCTTGGGGATCTCTGTAGTGATCGACGATATTGATGAGCAGCTCTCAATGGCATCTCTTCTAATCGGCAACCTGGTAAGCGGCTGCAAGCTCTCCCGGCGCTCCATGGTGAGGCTAGCCGAAAACCCAGCCCGGGTTTCAGAAGTTTTGGAGCAAGTCCGCTGGTGCCGTAGCCATGGAAAGTCTGTTGTCTTGGAGGGGGTTGAGACAGCGCGGGATTTGCAGATCGCGATTAGCCTAGAGGTAAACTACTGCCAAGGCTTCCATTTTTGGCCATCACTGCCTCTGCACGAAATCCCAGCTCAGGGAACGGAAGTCTTCATTCCTCCCAGAAGCCTTCGCCAGCGAGCGCAGAGCTGAGAAAATCCCAACCCTGCGACGGTACTTGGTTACATCGAGTTGATCATGTTCCGGCGTGTCAGAAACTCGCTCATCTCTTCGCGATTTGCCTTGTTCATACGAACATAGTCCATCGCAACCTGTGACATGTTCTGCCGCTTCTGACGATCCATCGCATTGGCCAGCATAGGAAGGGCATCCGGGCCCTTCTCCAGCACTTGGCGCGCTTCTACATCCACAAGCAGCGACTCATATACCGGCAATGGACGACGTTCCTTGGTTCCAAAGCGCACTACCTGTTGCCACCACAAGCCACGAAGGCTCCTTGCGAGTAAGCGCTCATAGCGGTGATCGACCAGGGCCAGCATGCGGATGTAGATGTCAAAGATGTTGTCGGCATGGATTGTCGCAAAGACGCTGTGGCCGGTAGAGGCCGCCATCAAGGCAGCGTTCGCCGTATCCGCATCTCGGATCTCAGAGATAACGATGACATTGCGCTGCTGCCGGACGCAGTCACGAATGGCTTCAGGAAAGCTTTTAACGTGAGTCCCAATTTCACGCTGGATCACGGACTGCTTGTCGTAAAGCGCTTCAATCGGGTCCTCCACCGTACCTACAGAGGCCTCGGTTTCCAGCAACTTACCAATGGCCGCTGTCATAGTGGTTGACTTGCCCGACCCCATCCGGCCAGCAAACAACGTCAGACCAGATCCACGCGTTAACGGCTCGATGACCTGCCAATCAAGATGAAGATCATCCCGGAATGTTGGGATCTTGTTGGGCAGCTTTCGCATGTTGATGCCCCACCCCTTATAGGAGTTGGCAAGACAACACCGATAACGGTTGCCGGCAAGCTCGGCGGTATAATGCGCCGAGAGATCCGGACTCCTTCTCGCGCGCGTGGAAAGGTTTGTCTGGAAGAAATCAAGCCAGATATGGGGCGGCTTCCCTTCCTTGACGATGCCATGGTCATCGCTCGTCTGGACGTAATTTTCGCGAAGGTAAATGTTTGTGCCTTGCTGCAGTGTATCGAGCAGCTCTTTGCCTTCTAGCTGTTCAGTTTGAATAGTTTTCATTGCTCCCCCCTTAAAATAAGGTCACAGGCCCGTCCAGGAGAGGATCGAGCGAGTTTTTGTTTATTGCGTGAGCCACGAACCGCTTGGCCCCGAAACACTCATCATCTGACTTGTTTGGCTTTGCGAACTCTTGAATGCATGCATTCTTGTAATCACAGGCCTGGCACTCGGGATTCCCATTCCTCGTTACCTGCCGGCGCATGTAAAGACGCCGTTCCCGGGAAGTAAGGATGTCCCCAAAGCTGACACCTTCGGCGAGGATGTTCCCGAAGCTGTGCATGTACTCCTTGAAGCCATCCTTGTAATTTGGCAGGACGAACTCCCCATCAGGTAACAGGAAGAGCGTCTGCCCGCACAGGTTGCTGGCAGAGTTCCGTCGGGCCCTATCAACCGCAAAATGAGCCTCGCCGATCGAGGGCGGCATGCGGCCTCTGTGCCGGAGCGCATACCAGTGATCAAGCATCTGGATCATGAAGTTGTTGAAGGCTTCCATCGTTGGCGCATAGCGATCGTATTTGCCTGGCACTGAGTTCTGTTCGTTCAGCATGAATGGGAGCCAGCCGGTTTCGCAGACGCCAAGGTCCTCTAGCAGCTCGATGGTCTCAGCCGGCCCTTGTTCCAAGAGGTCGGAATTCACCACGCTAATCGTCGCCACTCGCAGCCCGCGCTTTATTGCCTCACGCACTTTGGCCTCCCACTTCCGAACGTAGGAAGTAGAGCGCATGCCGCCATCGTAGGAGGTTTGAACGTAGCCATCAGAGTGCTTCAGCCAAAGAGGGGCCCACACATCCAGATCAACCCCAAGCAACGATGTCAACATCACGTGTTTGACCTCGTAGCCCTTTGAAGCCGGGAATTCTTCCGCCATCATCGCGACGTATGCTTCGAAGTATTCTGGGCCGACGCTGGTCGGCTCTCCTCCGTAGTTGTAAACCATGACCACTCGCTGAGACGGCTGGACCTCATCCCAGTAGGCGTCAATCTTTCTGCAGACTGACCGCATGGTTTCAATGGGCATCACGCTCTTATCCCTGCGTTGCTCCAAGCTCAAGTAGCAGTGCTTGCAGTTATAGGGACAGTGAAGGGTCGGCATGATTGTGAAAACGAAGTAACCATTCTCAATGGTGTCCGGTACATCGTTGCCGAACTGACTAGCGATGATGCTCATCAGGGGCCTCCTCTGAAATCAGCAAGACACCCTTGTCAGCATGCATGACTCTGGACCGCGCTTTCCTCTCTTCCTCCAGCACATCCTCTGCGATGTGAAGCTGGTGTGGATTTCGTTCAAGAGCCTTGTCCAGCAGTTGATCCTCTAAGCCACGCTCCCCTGATCCCTGCCCCTGTCGCTTCTCCAGGTCCACGAGTGTTTGCACCGTGAAAAGGCGCTTAAGCCGCCGGCCGGCGATCCGGGCTGCGAGCCATATCATGAGCAGAATGCCGCCGTTGTGATCGCTGTGCTTTGGTTGCATGTACATGAGCCTCGTCTCAACCAACCGCGATAAGGTGAGGAGGCAGATCGCCCTTCATCAATGCAGACTTGGGCAGTACGCCCTCCTCGACTTTTGATCTGGCGTACTTGATGAATGACTTGAAACCCGGGCACTCACCCTGGCCATTCCATTGGTCATGGAGGACGCCGCAGTTTGCCTTGCAGAGATGGCGCTCATCGCACGAACGACATGCCTCGGGGAGCCGCATGGCCTTCGTGACCTCCCTGAGGTAGCTGCGCGAGGACAAGATGTCTGAAACGGAGGTGGTGAACTCAACTGATACTGCACCGTCGTCGCCCTGAACCTCCTTCGTCTCAAAGAGGTTCCCGTGAGAGTGGTAGTCGTTGGTGCCACCCTTCTCGATGCAGCTGATTGTGCGGCCGTCAGCGTCGATATCTAGTGCGCCATGAACGATCGGGCAAACAACATCATCCATAGAGGTTTCGCTGTGAATCGCTTGCAGCCATGACTCGCATGGGTTGATCCAGAGGTCATCGACCTTGTCACGGTTCTCGATGTACCAGTCCAACGCGTCACAGTAGAACTGGGCTGTCTCGGAGTGCTTTGGCTGCAGCAATTTTGCATTGAGGTCACCATCGCCACTCGGGATAAAGAACCCGAAGTGCATCTTGGTGAACCCAAGATCCAGCAGCTCCTCGATCATGCTTGCGGCGCCGGCGTTGACTACAGGTCGCACCAGCGCCGTTGTGACTGAAAAGTCCTTTGGTCCGGGGACATCCTTCAATTTTGACTCTGCCATCAGAGTGCGGACGTTCGACCGCCAGATCTCTTCCTGCTTTCGCTTATTGAACCGTGTCGATCGCTCATAGGACGTGGCCACCTTGTCGAACAGCCTGCAGACGTTCAGAGCCTCAGTAGTCACAAGGTTGCTGACGATGCTGAACGAAACCTCTTGAGGTATCTGCGCCAGCAATGCTTTGGCCTTGGGCAAGGCTGATCGGTAGAACTCCTCTCCGAGCATGCTTGGCTCACCGCCGATGACGTGGATGTCCACCAAGTTGTAGCGCCGGGAGAATTCGTAGTCGCTCTGCATATGCTCGACGATCCCGGCCACCACATGCAGAAACTCTTCTTCAGACATGTCTGGCGAGGTGTCTTTTTTGTCAGACAGGATGTAGCAATGGCTGCAACGCAGCTGACAGCGGCGGGTTACGTTGATCTGGAATAGGAATGAAGAGCGTCCATTCCCCGCGCCTGTTAAACCTGGCTGCATTAGTCTCTCCCGACCAAGGTCGTCATGATTGAAATGATGTCTTCAGCTCGTGAGGATTCACCGAGCTGTGGATTGGGTGCTGATCGAGCTTGGCCGACCAGGTCGCCCAAAGCTGGGTCCATGTACCTCGACGCCGGCGTCGTGAACACCAGCCTGTTGGCGTGAATAAATTCGACCTCTTGGCGGTTGAATCGAAGGTTCACCAGCCCGGATCTAACCAGCCGCCAAAGGGGATTTAGTGTTGGGTTATGGCGGCCTGGAGAGAGACAGAACAATGTCCGCCCACGACTCTCGCGAATATGGCCTAGGCTCGTCTGGAGAAGATCCTCCTGAAGTACCTCAACCCGACCAGTTTGAGCGCAAAGCTCAACCAGTCCGGTTATAGCGCTGCGCAAGCTCGAGAATTCAACGCCAGTCAGGCTCGCAATTGCATCACCGACTTCACTGCCAAACTGTGCGCAGACGCCGGCAACATACCGGGACCAAGACTCAGACGGCCAATCCTCAACCGACAAGCTGTCAGGAGCCAGCAGCACCCGGTTTCCAGCTCTTGCAGAGCAATAGGCCACGCAAAGTGAAACCACCGGGTCGTCTCCCGCAACGACAAGGTCGTATCGTTCACGGGCATACAACGAGTCGTGAAAGGTACCGGCCATGCGCATCAGAAGCCGAATCCAGGGCATGCCGATCGGTGCCGTATGCAGAGCATCGAGCACCTGAAACCTGCGTAGCTTTACTGTCCGAATCACCGCCATGTCGGGCCATACTTTTCTGAAACCCGGGTGCGCAACACGTTCTCTCGATAACCGAACTGGCCAATCAGGGTGTACCGAGTCTTAGTGCACTGAATCTCTGTCACTCGGTGCACCCAGCGTGGGTTTGTATTGAGCATCCAGACCAGGGTGCCGTGGTTGGGCGAGATCGAAGCTCTCACCCTTACTGCACTCTGGTCGAGCAAGAATCCTTCCTCGCCCACATCGCCTTCTCCGATCTCAAGTTGGCCGCCATCCTCCGGGCACCACCCGTCTTCACCGAAGTAGGCAAGACAAACCATGTGCATCGGATCGTAGCTATCGTGATGCCACTCCATGGAGTCGCCAGCCTTACCTCGTTGCAGCATCACATTCACCCGGGACCAATTGCCCATATGGCAGCGGATATGGTTGGTGAACTCTGACCGGCCGAGTGACTCTACGAATGCCTGATAAACCTCTGGGACGGACTGATTCTGTGATGGGTTGTCGGTTTCCCAGAATGCTATGTCAGGGCTTCCCGGGCGATCTGGGACAAATGTGTCGCCCTTGATCACTTCCAGAATTCGATCGGCTTCGTCCGTTGGAAGCTTGGTGACGATGAATCCATCTCGAAACAGCTCGTTGAGCACTATCAACCTCCGCTCAGGCCTGCAGGATGGACTTGGCCACTCCTTCGCACCTGAGATTTTCGTGGCGGGTAGCAAGCCTCAAAGCCCATTCTCTGACAGCGTCTACCCCATACTCCTGTAGTGCAGTGTCAATGCGCCCAAAAATGGCCTTCCACGTTGAGCAGTAGTCACTCTTTCCATGAACGCCATGCCCCTGTGCGATCGACTCGTACATGCAGCCACCTCTGCAGGATGCAAGGTAGGGGCAATCAATGCAGTCCTGGCTGAGGTTCTCCTTGCGGCTGGAGTAAACAGAGATTGCGTCGTGAAACCATTCTCCACGCAGCGCATTACCGATAGCGGGGAATCCCGCATCAGCCATCTCAAGGCACACATGGAGATCCCCGTTGGGGTCTATGTTGATGCTTTTCTGAGTGCAGTCAGATTGAAATGCGCAGGATGAGTTTGACGCTGCAGTGCTGGACTCCAGCTCAGTAAGGCGAGACTCCAGCAGTTGAAAGAAAGGCTCGACTATGATCGGCAGACGCATGAACCACGTATCGAAAAGCTCGGTAAAAACGCTGGCGAAGTCCGGACCTGAATTCACAGTCACGGTCTTGATCCCGCCGGTGAACACTGGGCGAAGCGTAAGCGCCCGAGCGCTCCTCGCAGCTTCAAGCATGTGTCTTTTGGCCGCCGGAGCTCCGCCAGGCTCTACCACGAATATTGCGCCCGGCGGGCTGCGCCGCTTCCGCAAGTAGCTGTCCGAGGTCTTCCATATGACCCGGTAACGTTCAGCGTCACCAGCAACAGTCCGCTTATCTGATTCAAGGTCGATGCTGGTACCTAAGCGGCCAGAGAACAGATCATAGAGCTGCACCGCTTTCCGTTCAGTAAGGATTAGGTTGCTCTGAGCGCCAGCAATAACGCTCATGCCGTGCTGGGCGCAGACCTGCTCGACAACTTGGACGTGCTCTTTAAGTTCAGCGAGTGGAATGCTTGAAATCTCGCCGCCTACAAACTGGGCAGTGATGTGAGTCGGCCGTACCCCTAAAGCGTCCCAGCAGGTAGAAAGGACAAACTCCAGCGCCCGCCTAAGCTCGGCGGGGCTCATGCGTGCGTCAGGGCTGCCCTGCCAGCTACTGCAGTACGAGCAATCAGCGTTGCAGGCTTTCGTGAGACGTATGTGCACCGTTAATGGCTTAGCTGAATGCATCGGATGTCTCTCTTGGCAGCTGAACACTCAAGGTGGCGGCGAATTCGAACAACTCGTCTTTTCGCACCGGTGTAGTGTTAGTGCCCCCGTGCAGCACCCCTTTCAGCTCCTTGGCGAGCTCCCAATCAGGATTCGCTAAAACCTCACCGGCGACTGCGCCAGGATCAAAGCTCAAAAAGTGGTAGTTCCGGTACACAATGTGCCGGAAAAGCTCTTCCCCCCCTTGGCGAGCAGCGCGGCTATACCACTCCCCGTCCGTTGATACCTGACAACCAATAGCGTCGTAGTAGAACAGTCTCTCGATCCAGTCTTTCTGGTGAAGCTCTCCATCCACCATTTCGATCAAACTGTTTGGTTCGCAGCTCGTGAAGAACTCTTCGTAAGCACCAAGGAATTCTGACTCTTTGACGGGGTTTGCACTCGAACTTTCTAGGCGCCGGCGGTTAAGGCTCCCCACCTTCGCCCGTCTGGCCACCTTGGAGATGTACTCACTACGGTCGGCAGCATGGATGCCAACCGATCGCTTAGCATGCTCCCAAAGCCTCTTCAGCCCAGCGCAGTCACCATGCGACACAATCCGCTGCTGCTCCGGACTAAGCTGCTTATGCCAAGCCCAGCCGCCGCTGCAGACAACTGCAAACTCACAGGCCTTGCACTCGGGGTAAGGCATTCTATGCCTGAGTGCCAGCTCTGGTGTGTTATTGAAGATGGTCTTAGCTGCAAAGGATTCATCCAGGATGTGTAAGGTCTGGGTGCCGAATCGACTCTCCTCACCAGTGAAGCTGGAATTGAAAGTGACCTCCCCGCTTGGCTCCACCTCGATGTCATACGTGTCGTTCCCGGCATAGTGGTAGTGAGTCAGGGTTCTACAGGCCGCCTCCATTTCAACCATTGGGCTGAGCTCAACGCTATTTGGCAGCAGGGCGTGCAGATCGAGAATGAATTGGGATACGTCGCCATACGAGCAGGCACGGCTGAAGTAAGTCTTCCCGGACCCAGCCGGGTAAAGCATGTCGCAAGTGATGTCGGTGATACCCGCCGGTAAGAAGGTATCCACCAAGAATTCTGGTCCATCCGCAATGACCGCTTGGCTCATTGTCACGCAAAGGGTTCGGCGCCTTATCCCCGTGATGGCCTTGAGGGTCTGAAGATATCGGGGCAGAAGCCGCAAGTCCTTTTTGAAGCGATTGGTGTCCGGCTCCCACGGAACGAACAGATCAATCCCAGCCGGGTACTGCTCCCCCATCCGGTTTAGAAGATCAACGTAACCGGGATCTTTGAAAATCAGGTTCGTGCACCAGATCAGCGAGGCCTCAGCGTCATATAGCGCGTCCCAGGACGCCATACGCTCCAACGTCCAGGGGAGGTTCCGCTCCCAGAAGGCCAGTGGCATCATCGTCAGCTCGCCGCCGAGTAGTTCCACGTTGATCTTGGAAACCTTTCGGTCTGCTTTGAACAGCTCTTCGATCTTATCGAAGGTCTTGCGGTAGACCTCCTCTGACATCTGGGACCGGTCTGACAGGAGCTCGGGCGCGATATAGCAATGTTCGCAGCGCAGGTTGCAGAGCCGTGTAGGCGCGATACAAACGTTGAGCATGTCGAGAGCGTTATGCATGAATCACCCCGCCTCGATCACTAACCCGGATTGCATCGCCTGCGACCAATGCATTCGCCTCCACAACACCCACAGCGACGGGAATTTTGGCCGCTTCGATGTGCTGTATCAGGTGAGAGGTAATAGCCCCTCTAACCACGAGCACCGCTGATGCATCTTTGATTAGTGGCAGGTGCTGCATGCCGCAATTTTCCAGCACCAGAATTCCCCCGGGGCGCGGGTCCTTCGGAGTGGACACGAACCCGCTCAGTCCTGTGGCTGGTATTCGCGAGGACCAGACGGGGCCGCAAATGTTATCTGGCTCTAGAGGGAAGGTTCCTACACCCAAGAGCTGAGGCATGTTGGGCCTATGGATCGAAGCCTCCCAGTACCCAGCTTGGGTACCGAGAAAATTCAGGAGATCCTGTCCGGCACCCTGGCGAATAATGCTTTCGATCGCCGCCTGCAGATCACCCAACCTGACCATCATCAACGTTGTGGCAATGTCTTTTGCATAATCAGCTGGTGACTCACAGAAGACTGCTGCGCTGTCGATGTCCTCTGAAGAAAAGTCGGCTTGTGCTTTCGCTGATGCAAACGCGTCGTACCCGCTCAGTGGTAAAGCCTTTCGCCCCTCCCACATTGGATGCTGCCCCTTATCGCGCGCATCCGCGAGGATCGCTGTAGGCCTCAGTCGTGCCCCGCGCTCCCAGCTTCCGCCGAGCCCCAAAGAAAGCAGAATGGTCGCTGCCCTATTCAGTCGCCCAACGGTCTGGGCCGCATCCTCTAGTTGGGCTTTCACCGATCGCAGAAGCTCATTGACAGGTTCGTCGCCAGATAGCCTTACAGCAGGTATTTGTCCAAGGTGGTCAGCCAACTCGACAAGGCCACTGGCTCCTTGCAGAGGCTTCACACCCAGTCTGCTGAAGTCATCGAAGAGAGTGCGCAAAAGCTGGATGCGTGAAGAAACGCGGCAGTAGCGAACGCACCCAAAGGCAAAGACATCCCCGGGGGACAATGACGCGACTATTCCGGCTGACAGCGGATTCCGGTGTGCACAGCCGGTCTGGGTTATCCGTGTTCCAACCAAACTCCGATAACGATTTTCCGCGCATGCGCGGAAAGAGTCTGTGTTCACCTGAAGCAAGGTCAACCCGTCACGTGAATATGCAAACTCAATCGAAATGGCCCCGAGCCCGGCCAAATCAACTAGAAGCGTTGCCGCCTCGGACGCGTACCTGGGCACCTCTGATCGTTGGCTCGCACGAATTAGATGCCGAGATATTACCTCCGTGCCGTCAGTGACCCCGCCATGCCCTGCCACCTCGCATGCTATGACGCCTGACTGTTCGCCGGAGAGGTACTTGGCCACACCGTAGACTGGGGCCTCAATAAAGGGCTGGATAAGCACGCGCCCTTCAGAGCAAGCCCCGTAGCTCTGAAGTACATCGTTGGTCGCCTCACCAAGACCTGAGCGATCGTCAACAACAATTGAGTCGAAAAGCCCCGCCGTCGTCCCGTGTGATTCTGACTCCAATGAGTGGATCGAACGGACAATGTAACGCCCCTCCGGGAGTCGCTCGAAATGAGCAACCTTGTCCGATCGACCCACCACAAGTCCGTCAGGTACGTTTGCCCCTAACTCCGCAGCTCGATTCAGAAGCGCTGCCTTTGGCGGCAAACCTGTACTGAAGCCATATCCTGTCTTGATGGGACTTACCGTGCGCTGCCTGTGTCGGTAACAGCTTAAGAGCAGGTACAAGGCTGCCGATGCAGACAATGGGTACCAGATCGTCATATCGAAGGGATAGTCGGGGCCGGAAATTCCCAGAGGAATCCAAGCACCAGCAAGGGTGATCCAGCTGAGATTGCGCAGCCATGAGTCTTTGGCAAGAACTCCGAGGTAAGTCAGAAGAGCCGATGCCAAAAGGAACCCGGCAAGACCCCACCAAGACCCCATGAACGCATGCCCGACAACGGATAGGTTCGTCCTCAGCTGCTGCTGGAAGTGGTATCCAGCGCCATTGAACTCCTCATTGGAGGCAACAGCATCTGTCATCAATTGCGGGTACGTGAACCGACCGAGCCAACGCTTGCCGTGGCCAGTGAGATACTCACCCGCAAGCAGGGAGTGGTATGCGGTCCTACGATTGAACGCCAGCCCCACATAATATGAGTCCGCCGGTAGGTCATCGAGAAACCCCTGAAGCCCTCCCCTTCCCACATCAACCATTGGGAAGTGGGCATAGCGACCCGCGAGGTAATTATCAGCAAACGGCCAGGGCTGCTCACTGAAATCGAGAAACACTACATCTGGCCGAGTAAGCATGTATCGTCTGAAGGCGCTGATGCTCAGTAACCTCTCGCTGTTCTGATACGCCTCGTAGTAAGGCGCCTTCACGAGGATCTCCTCGCCACCTACTCGAACATGTGTGACCTCAATTCCCCTCGCATTAAGCAGCTCAATGATCACCGGCGTCGCGCCTCGATCGTTCGTTTCGAAGGAGGCTAGAAATACCTCTTTCCCCCCGATCGACTGAACAAGAGCATCGAAATCACTCAGCAGGTCAGCAAGGGTGAACGTAGCGTCACCATACATCCAGCCGTCACTGACGAACTCATGATCCGTTGTGAGGCCCAAGACAACTGCTGATGGATTACGCTTTATCCACCCCTTGTACTCATCGACAGAGATCTCGTTGTCAGACGTCCCCAGCTCGACACCAAGCTGGGATAGTGCGCTGGTTCCCCCCACCAAAAACTCGGGATCGACACCGAGCCTGCTTTTTGCGGCTTCGGCAACGCTGGCGGCTATGCCGCCATACTCATCAACAAGGACAACCCTTTTCCCGGCGTTCCGGACACGATTGATAAAGCGAGCTGAATCCTCAAGCAACTCAGCTACCGTCAGGGTTCCGCGCTCAGAAAACAGGCTTGGGTAAGGTGAGACACGCAATACCTCCACTTCCCCCCGTGACATCAAATCAAGGAACTCGGAGGCTTCAACACCAAGTTCAGATGAGCGCTGGTCTTCAAGGCCCATAAAGCTAAACGGCACCGGAACCTGCAGGTAATCTGTAGGCGCATTCTGGAACAGCGCCGCCCGGCCAAGGTCTTCGCCTTGATCGCTTGAGAGGGTGAATGTGATCCCAGCCAATACGGCAAAGATGATGGAGAAGCGGCTCTTACCGGCTCTGAATAGCCAGTAAACTGCACCGAGGATGACCAGCGCGGGCAGAAACGAGATCCCTGCCAGGCCTGCACCAGCAATCCCCGCTGCAACCGGGAATGCCATGGCATGGCCCGACAGCAGAAGCCCGCCCACCGTAAGTACAACCTTGTTCATGAATACGACTCTCCAAATCGGCGCAACCTGTAGGCGCTCCGCTTAATACGCTGCAGGTAGTCTTTTGACGCTGGCTTAAGCGTGGGGTTGGAGAGGACAACGGTAACGAGTAACGGCTGAACTTCATCAAGGTTCACCATTGCCCAAAGGATCAGGTCCTCAAAGAGGTGTGAGACCTCAAGGCCAGAAGGAAGCACTGTCACGCCGGCGCCGACTTCAACCTCAAGGTTCTCCCACTTGGCAGCCAGGCAGACGGCGTCACCGATGAATGATGAGAGCCGATGATGGGGGTTGAGAATGGCAAAGGCCGTCACGGTTGCTGGTTCGACATCCACTGTGTGGTAGTTGCCAGCCAGAGCATGAGCAATTATCTGAGGACAGTCTCCGAAGTTCAGCAGTCCCCCGGAGAACTCAACCTGCAGGCCAACACGGTCGTAGAACCAGAGCCTTTCTCTGGGCGTCAGCCCGAATAGAGCCCCATCGAAAAGCTGAACTTGAGTGCTTCCCTGGACCGCCTGAAAGAACCCGTCGTAATCATGTATGAACGCCTCTTCGTAAAGGATCTGGCTGGCTTTGGACTTGGCAGCAGCTTTCCTTCTAAGCCGTCGCAGACGTCGCTCATCCCCATAGCGGGTGACACCTGACAGGTCCAGACACTCAGGAGCGAGTGCATCCCATAGCTCAAAGAAACCCGGGCATGAAGTTAATCCGGCGCCAGCATCGCCCATCAAATTGCGTAACGTTTCCTCTGGCAACGCCTTGTGTGGGTACCAACCCGAGTTGCAGGCCTGCAGGTAAGGGCAGGCTTCACAAAATGAGTGTTGGTAGCTCAACTTGCGGTCCAGTTCAGAAGAGTTGGACCAAACAACCTTGAGCGCAGCGTGCTTATCCCATGCGTTCATGCCGACCGACGGGAGCACCGCCTCTGTTCCAGTCTGATTCGGATTCAAAGAGAGGTTGCCCCGATGATCCCAATGGTACTCATAGGCATCATTGAGGGTGTTCTGCGATCGCGACAGAGTGCCAAGCGACTTGCGAATATCATCAAGGTGGTCAACCGTCAGGCCGTAAGGCTTACCTTTCTCAGTCAGCTCTGCGATGAAACGAGCCACGTCCGCATACTTCGGTTGGTACTGCTGGAAATAGGCTTTACCCGACCCCCATGGGAAGATCATGTCGCACGTGATGTCCGTGATCCCCCGCTTTACGAAGGTCTCGATGATGTAGTCAGGCCCCAGGTCAATCACTCCCTGCCCCATGATCAACACCAGATTGAGCATGTTGCAGTCCCCAAGCGCTTCGATTCGCTGAAGGAACTTTGGAAAGATGGCCATACCGCGACCGAAGCGGCCACTTTCGCCGCCCTCAAAGCTGATAGCGATATCCATGGCAGGATGGTGACGATGAGCCCTGAGAAGGTCCAAATAGCGCTCATCCTTCCACATAAGATTCGTGCAGAAGGTGAACTCCGTCTGAATGCCTTCGGCGTTGAGCTCGCTAATGCGATCAAGGGTCCAAGGTAGGTTCCGCTCCCAGAACTCATAAGGCATCAGGGTGGCCTCGCCACCAAGCACATCTAGATGCAGGTAGGTCACCGAATCATCAAGACGGAACGCCTCAATGATCACCTCAACGCAACGGCGATAGGTGCTCTCGTCGATGTACTCTTTCAGGCGCAAAAGCTCAGGCTGGATGTAGCAATGCCTACAAGACATGTTGCAGTTGAGGTTGGTTGAGATGGTGGTGCTCATCATCTCAATCGAACGGTTTCTTGGCAGGGCAGAAGGCATGATATTCATACCTTCATAGTGGGTGGCGAAAGCAGCAATAACGGGGGTTAGTGGGGCAATTCAGCGGCAGCCGTCAGGCATGTGTCCGTGTGCGTGCTAGATGCATTCTTTGTTCTGTTGCAAGACGCTGTGAAGTCACCCTGATTACGGGGTCTTGAGTTACACCTGCAGGTTGCGCTGATCTTGGGTTCCTCAATAGCCAGCGTAGGATCTCAGCATTATGGTCAGCCGCAATTAGCTCGCCCGAAAGGCTCCCCACCTCCAGCCGACTCATTCCATCAGTCAGCAGTTTTGATAGTGGATCTGTGGGCTGGCGATCGCACCACGCCCAGACAGCATGAGGAGATAACTCAAGGCTGAAAAGGTCGTCGTAAACCAGGTGTTCTACAACCACTCTCTGCTCGTGGGCGCCAATGGCCTCAAATTCAGAGTCGCCAAGCACCATTGATGCCCCTACTGCTTGGTAGGCCCACATACGCTGGATCAAAGGCTTTGAGAAGGCGTCCCCACGCAGAAGCACTGTCCTACCATTCAGAGACTTAACCCACTCATGGAATGGCGCCGATTGAATAGGCTCCTCAACAGTCTCTTTGCTGCAAAGCCGTATTGACCTGATCCGTTCCAAAGACTCCCTGTGCACCTCAAGTGGCCGGTTGTAGGCCCCGTACTTTTTCTCAACAGCCTTCCAGAGCTTCTTGTAGCCCGGGCAGTCCCCTTGGTCCCACGCCCGAACATCTTCTGTGGCTGCAGTACGGTAGTGATACCACCCCCCAGCGCAATAGGAGTGGAATTCACATTGAAAGCAGTAGTCGTGATAGACAGAGAGCTTGTTGTCGAGTTCTGCTGTGTTGCCTGAGAGCACCTTCCAAGCCCAATCCTCATCACCAAGATAGATCTCCGTCTCAGCAACTGAGGCCTCGTCGGTTGTCTGATTGGCGTTGAAGGTTGTTAGCCCATTCGGCTCAATAGCAAGGTCGTACCGAAAGTTGCCAATGCATTGATAGCTGGTACCCCTGAAGACAGCACTCGTCATCTCATCTGCAGGTGTGAACGTGATGCCGGCAGGAATCAGCTCCAGCAACCTGACCAGGTAGTCGCTCATCTTTGCGAACTCAACCATGTTGGGCTGCCAGAACGAACGGCCGGAACCAAAGGGGCTGATCATCTTGATTGAGAAGTCTTTGATCCCAAGTGGCAGGAATTGCTCAAGAAGGTATTCAGGCCCCAGCTCAACTACCGCCCGGGTCAGGATGACATCCAAGATCTTTTTCTCGACGTGAGCTTCAGCAACAGTCTCTTTCCAGCGATCGAACAGCTTGGCACCCCGGCCAAACCGATTTGTGTCCGGCTCCCATGAGGTGTAGAGGCACATCTCTGCACGGTCACCGTACTTTTCGAACAGATCCAAGTAGTCCCTGCGTACTTTCTGGTCCGAGAAGATCAAATTTGACAGGACGTTGATAGATCCCGGCGTCTTAAGCTGGGAGTTGAGGTCTCGACACTGATCAAGGGCAAACGGCAGGTTTTCTTGCCAGTAGGAAACAGGCAGGCTTGTGATCTCGCCGCCGATCAGCTCCCACTCTACCTCTTCCAGGCCGTGGTCGATCTCGACCAAGCTACGGACCTGCCGGAACACCGATCGAAATGTCTCTGAGCTCATGAACTCTCGGTTAGCAAGCTGAGCGGGGTCGATGTAGCAATGAGTGCAGCGCCGGTTGCACCACCTGGTTGCGGTAATGCTGATATTGGCTTGATTCAGTCTTCTAGCTTTATGCATGGCTTCTCTGCAGCGCCCTATTCCAAAGTGCGGCACCGCCGGCACATTCCCCAGACCCATCAAACACAGGTACGTGAGATGGGCCGCCAGAGCAGTAATCTAAGTGGACGCAGCCTGAGCACATTGCTGCCCGCTTGCGCTCAGCAAGGACACGCCTTGCTCGATTGGGGTTCGACAGCAATTCAGCCATGGTCTCATCTGCAAGGCTTCCCAAGTGGGTTCCCTCAAGGTCTGAGTACAGAGGGTTTGTAGTGACAACCCCATCTGGATTCAGCGTGAGAAAACGTTTCTCGCTAGCCACATTGAACTGATTGTTGCCGGTGAGGGGATCTTGATTGAAGGCACCGATGGAGATGCCTGCAGTCTCCAGCTCAGCACCCCGGCGGTCTTCAAGCTCGGCGAGAAATTTCCAGACCTCGCTGTATGAAACGGTCAGCGGCAGAATTGGCACGCCGCCGGCGGCATATTCCGGGCGCCGTCGAAATGATTCAAAGTTAACGGACAGATCAAACTCCCACGCCATGCAATCAGTTGAAAGCATGTAGTCGGCCAGCGCATCAACCCCGGCATCAATGGTCTCGCGATTGAGCTCAATATTGACGGGGCATCGTATCCCCGCCTGCCAAAGCTTATTCAACCCACGCGCGAACTGCAGTCGATATGCAGCCTCATCCCCCTTGAGTGAAGCCTTCTTCCCCAGAGCAAAAGTGGTTTCGACTTGTCGGCCGAAAAACTCATTTGCCAGATCAGGAAGCCAGTCGGGAACTGCGAAGCAATTGGTGACCATAGTTTGCCGTGCATAGGGCAAGATCTGTCTTGCCCTCTCGCAATACTCACGCATGATCTTCTGACCAACTACAGTCGCTTCCCCGCCTTCCCATATCAAGACAGTCTGGTTGTCCGACCAGAAATGGTGATTGAGGAAGGACTCTAGGGTGCGCAGCGAGAGACGCTCTTTCCGGGCGCGGTTCTCAGCTGTCAGGTAACACCGCAAGCAATCAACGTTGCATTGTCTGGTCACATTGATGAATGCAACGTGATCTGCCATGCGTGTGGCGCCCTAACCCACAGCGATGATATTGGACTGTGCCGTAGTTTTAACCTCTGCAGGCTTCTCGATCCCCAGCGTCTCGATCGCCTTTCCGGCTTTGAGGATCGACCCAAACATGCCTGTCAGTTCAGCTATCGCTAAGGCTGCAACCTTGGGCTCTACACCAAGGGAGTCTGCTGCTTTTACGGCGATCTCAGAAGGCGGCTCAACGCCTCGATCAACATCAATAGAGCTTTTCAGCTGAGTTACCTTTGCGATCTCACCCCACACCGCGTTGAATGCAGCTTGGCCACCAAGGGCGGAGACAAAGGCGCTACCAATCCCTGAAGCAAGATCCAGCTGCTTCGGTGAAGGTGCTTTGATGTCATCGCCCTCAGCTCTTGGCAGGTACTTGTCGAGGACGGTATGAATGCCGTGCTTAATTTCGTAAACCATGCCTGCGGCATCGGGAATAGCCAGGCCAGTCAATGATGCAACAGCGCGGATGAGGTTCGGGACTGGCGTCCGGGAATCCAACTCTTGCTCCAGCATCTGGAGTCGAGCGTTTCGCAGCTCGGTGTTTTTCAGGTGAATTGCAGATGCAATCAGGTCTACCTGCTCTCGGAAGTATTCATCCCCTCCAAGCTCGTGCTCAATGACCTGGTCCAGCCGGGACTTCACATAGTCCATAGCCTCGTCAGAAACCGAGTCGGTAAACAGGGCCTGCATCTCGCTATTGCGGGTGATCTGGTCAGGGGTATGGCCCAGAGCACGAGCAAAGCGGTACTCAAGGTAGCCGTCCAGGGGGCTGAGTGAATAGGTCCCGCTCCCCTGCCTCAGCCAGAGTGTTGAATACTTAGCCAACAGATCCGCATATGCCCGCACCGGCTCAATGCAACTGGTGTCGTCAGGCATCAGGACTCTGACATTCAGGCTTTGCTGCTCTGCTTCAGACAGTACAAGAGCCGGGTCGATACTGCAGTCAGCAGGCACATCAATCGTGCACTGATTGAGAGTCCCTGTAATCAGCAGAAGGCTGAAAACAAAGTTCTCGCAAAGGGCTTCACCGGTTTCATCAAGGGATGGAGCCAAACCCACAGAGGCAGCATCCAATGGCACGCGCATCAGCTCGACGTCGCACTCGACTTGCGTGTACGCGACGTTTCGATCGAACTTTTCGGCCTGGTTCAGCTTGATCTCGTTGGCTTGCTTTTCGAAGATCTGGTTCAGCTCAGACGCTTTGAGTCCTGCAAGGAACTGCATACCCTTACCTCCATCCCCGTGAGCCGTGGCAAGCACCGTGACAGGCGCCATGGCAAGCGGTATGGCAAAGGCCCCAGTCGCCGATATCAGTTGAATCGCGATCTTTGGCCGTGGCCGTTTGAGCAACCAACAGGTTGTCGATAGCGAGCGGCTCAGCGGTCTCGATCATTCCCACCAGTGCCTCGTGGTACTGATCCACCACTGGCTTGATCGGATTGAGCTCAAGGACTGCCCGCAGTCGCTTCACCTGCTCATCAGCCGCTAGCTCTTCAGCTTTAGCTGAAACGCTAATCCTTGTGCCAGCATTGGCGTGATTGGCCAGTACGGCTGCACTCACTGCCAAACCGACCAAAACGCGGTTTACGTTCTTGGTCTTCATACCCCCTCCTAGTTATTGATCGTGGCCCAAAGGCCATCTGTCACCCTGCAACCGCTATAAGGGAAGATGTCTCTTCAGTAGCCAACATCTCATTCAGCAATTTGAATGCGATAAAGCCACCTGCACACTCTCCCGACTCATCGGTCTTAGGTGTTGCCATGCAACCGCTTGAACAGATCGGTTTGTATCGGCATCCGAAACAACTTTCCTGCCGAACCTCTCGCTCCGAAACAAGATCCCCCACATCAACTACCGCTGCACCTACAGCTTTGGAGTTACTGATCTCAGATGTGAGGGCAGTACACGCAGCGTAATAAGTTGTTCCATCAATGGTGTGGAAGCGAGTGTCACAGGCCCCTGACAAGCAACCATACCCACCCGCTTGACCAGCCCTGAGCCTGCGAACACTGTCAATCAAGCCATCAAGCGGCGATATATTGAGTGGCTGCTTCTCACTCCGGGCTTCCCGAATAAACCTTCTGTAGCTGACCAGAAATCGTCCGATCCAGCTGCTGTAGTCCCTGTTGGAAACCCCCAGCCAATCCCAGTTCGTAACCGCGTAGCCAGTCCGAGTCAGCCTCTCGAAGTGCACCTGGCTGATACCTCGCTCCAACAAGAACTCAATGAGCCCCGCAGGGTTCTTGAACCGCTCGATTAAAGGCCGGGTTACCGTGATGACCATGTAAGGGGAAATCCCAGATCGTTTCAACTCAACTACGTTACTCCAGTACCGGCTTTCAAATTCTTGATTGCTTTCTGGCCTACCCATCCTCATGAGCCGGATCTCTGGGTCCCAAGAAATCCCAATGTTGGCATTGAAGAATTCCTTGTAGAGCTGCGCCCAGCGGAGATCAAACGTCATCAGGTTCGTCTGGATGCTGAAGCGAACAGTGAAGTCTGCGAGCTCCTGAGTGAGGTAGACGCACAGTTTGCGTACGAACTCAGGACCGAGGAGGGTTGGCTCACCTCCATGCAGCTGGAACAAAACGGTCTGGCCTGGTTTAGCAAACGCCCTCACCTGCTCCGGGACTGCAGTCACCTCCTCCCAGGACATCCTTTTCGGATTGTTTGGGATAAAACAGTGTGCGCAATGAAGGTTGCATGCCTCAATCACCCGAAGGTAAACCATGTGGTCAAACTCACCGACCCCATTCATTGCGACTTCTCCAGGCCGTAGGTGTAAGGGTCAATATTGAGGAGTCCTGCGCCAGCAATGTACGCAGTAGCAAGTTGTCGCCCCTTGGGGCCTTCAATAAAGTCGGAGACGTGCATAAGGTGGCTTCTGTATCCCGCGCACTCCCCGGTACCGGTATGAACCTGATGATCTGTGATTGGGCAACCCGACCTGCAAAACGAACGAAAGCTGCAGGACTGGCAGTGATTAGCGACATGCTCAATCATCTGGACCTTAATCCAGCCCTTTCTCGCTGGACTGGTCTGAAATGCATCAACACCGTCGTGGGCGTTGGGCCAGTTGTCCTTCTCGTACTCAATACGGTCTGGGCAGGTGTTTAACCCACCATCCGGGTTGACCACGAGGAAATCTCGCTGGCATTTCCCACCCCAGCGCTCGCCCGGCATGTTGTGCATGACCCCGCCAATAGAGGCCGCAACCGCGTTGTTGTAAACGCACTCACCGGTTTGCTCAAGATCGGCCATTGCCAGATCAAAAAGGCACCGGAGGAAGCGGCTATGCTCTTGGTTGTCAGGGCGGTCTGCGCCCGCACCATAGCTGTTGTAGCGCTCGATGCTGAAGTAGTTGAACCCATGGGACTTGAACCAGCCATAGACCTTCGCCGGGTTTGCAGTCTCGTTCGTCGTTGGCACCATGATTGGCCCAACATCAATCCCGTTTTCTCTGGCCAGCGCTACCTTCTGGAGCCAAAGCTCCATGTATGCCTCACTGCTGCCGTTGATAGTCCGGCCTGAAAAGTCGATGGAGGAGCCAACGAAAGAACCGCAGCGCTCCTTTAGGAATTTCAGGTGGGATGGGCGCAGCGGAATCAAGCTGGACTGAATGTTCTCGACAACCTCAAAACCTTCTAAACCGGCCCTCACCTGGTCTGAATACCAGAACAGATTGTCGGCGCTCAGGCTGAGCGGCTCGCCACCGTGATACAGCACGGAGATCTGGCTGTGACCTTCTCGTAACGCAAGATCCCTGATCAGCTTCAGAGATGCATCAAGGGTGTCGGGAGTCATGCGCCCCTTGTCGCTTCTCACCTCCTCAGGGAGGTAGCAGAAGTCACAACCAACATTGCAGTAGTTTGTGGGCTTCAAGTAGACCGTCAGCATGCTGCGATCAACTCTGATGCTGTCAGTCGGTGACGGGCCGCAACAGGGTCAATCCCTAACCGGTAAAGCGCTCGATCAGCCTCGCCTGACAATACGCTTTCCTTGAGCCGAGAGAACACCATCTTCCAAGATTCACAGTAAGCAAACTTGCCGCCGAGCCCTTTTTCAAAGAGAACCGCGTCACGTGCACAACCGCCTTCACACTCTTGGAAATGAGGACAGCTACGACAATCTGGCGGAACGTTTCTAGCCCTCCGGATGATGTCGCGGGATGCTGGCGAGGAAGCCAGAGCAGGAACAATCTCTGAGCCGATGTAGGTCCTTACATCTACAGATTGGACCTCAGAATCAATGACTCCAGTGAGGATGCTGCCAAACCGATACTTCCGGTCACCCAGGTCGCTGAACTCCGAGCAATTGAAAACGGACCCATCGGGATCAATGGTGAGGAAGCGACCACCGCAAGACTTTGTCCACGGGCAAAGCTGCGCTCTATGACCTGCTACCTTTGCGAGCATCTGATCAAGGGGAGTGATGTTGAACGCCGGCATCTCATCAATCCAGCGCTCGTATAGATCCAAAAGCATGCGGCCATAAGTTGATGGCTTAATGAGCATGCCAGATTCCTTTGCTCTACCTGCTGGATAGGCATAGTTGAATCGTATGTCAAAGCCGTGGTTGCCATACGCAGCAGCCCGCTCATAGATCCCTTGGGCGTCTTGTGCCGAGCCTTCGTCGTAGACGCCTATCACCAAGGGTCTGAAGCCATCCCGGATAGCCGCGCCCATCGCCCGCCAGAAGAGCCGATCATAGGTGTCAGCATTACCTTTGACGGTACGATATTTTTTGTAAGGGTCGTAGCTGGTAGAGATGCGCCCTTCAAAGACCTCTTCGAAGACGCTCTTCCACCGTGCTGTGTCATAACTCAGAAGATTGGTCTGCATGGCGAAATTCAACTTGATGCCCTGCGCTTGGGCATATTCCGCGCATGCGCGGAAAAAGTCTGGCTGCATGAGCATTGGCTCGCCGCCGTGCCATATCCAATCCACACGAGGTGTGAGATTGCCAGAGAGCCGATCCAGGATCAGCTTGAAGTCATCAAGCGTCCAGCGCTCAGCCCCGTCGGGCGGGGCTGAGCAATAGGAGCAGTCGGCGTTACATTCCTTGGTGGGCTTGGCGATGACAACTGAGTAAGGCATTCATGGGACCTAGTCGGTGTAGTAGCAGAACACATCGACGAGACTGTCCATGGTTCCATAATCGGCAACGTCACCCTCGGATTTGGTAATCACAGTCCAAGAGGTTCCGTTGTCCACTAACCTATAGTGGTAACCATAACGCCCAATTAAGTCTTCTTCCGCGCTCGGACCCGTATATCCACCGCGCATACTGGCCGGTCGCAACGACGCCTTAGCGGTTCCAGTAGCCCCACACATTGGTTTATTCACGATCCAAGCGTCGCGAACGATGTATGTCCCGATCTGCACATAGTTCGGGATTGACTCGGATAGCTTACGGTTGCCACGACTGCGGACAATCACATCGTCAACAGTAAGGGTCTGGCCGGCGGCCACCTCCACAGTCCCGCTCGCTGAGCTGAGGGTCAGAGAACCGACATCAGCCCTCAAAACTGGGTCTGGCTCTGAGAATGTGATGTCCCCCGCCTCTTGGATCTCCTGCCCACCCATAAAGAAGGTGGTTCTCATGCGGTTGTCTTCGGGGTCACCGGTAGCAACGCGAGAAAGCTTATTTGCCAAGCCCGGCTCAGAGCCTGGGATGCCGATGAACGTGGTGATCTCGAAGGTCGCCGCATTGCTGATCGTCGTCCCCGGCAGGCTGTTGACCAGATAACCGTCCCAGTCTGCTATAGCCCCTTGGACTACCCCGAACATATTCCCTGTGCAAACAGTCGAAATGGCTTTGTCATAGCGATTCACGTCCGGAAGCGCGGGCAGATAGTCATTAGCCTCCAGGACATCTTTAGCAGTGGCGCATGTGGCGCCACCCGGCCAAGTACCTGTGTTGGATCGGAAGGACCGGGCCGCATCAATCAGTTGCTGGGTATCCTGAACAGTAAGGTCTGCACGCTTGATGTTCAGCTGCTCAACAAGGTTGGGTGTTGTGAGTGCAGCCAGCAAAGCCATAACGGCGAGAACCACCGTAAGCTCAAGCATGGTGAAACCCTGTTGGCGGGAAGCAACCAGAGCCGGGCGCAAACCAAGAATGTGAGTCATCGTGATGTCTCGCCAGAAAGTGTACGTTTTTGGAATTGAACCCAGTCAGTGGTTACTGGCTTCGCATACGGAGTTGAGACCTGGATTAAGGTATGGCCTCCAGCCAAAGGCGACGTCTCATACCCCTCCCAGCCATCTAAAGCCTCATCAACTTGAACGCCTACCGTGCAAAATCGCTCCTGCATCTTGAACAGGTACGGCGTATTAAACGGGCTCATTACAGGGAGGTAATGATCCCCGTCTAACAACGCATCAAGCTGGGTTACCGAGGTCCAATCAGTGACCTCTCCATGAAAGCTGGTCGTGACCTGCAGCGTGACCGAATTCCTAACCGCGATCGTTGCTTTCTGCCTCGCCAGCTCGCACGTATTCAGGATCTGGTGACCCTGCTCTACTGCCCCTCTGATCTGAGCAAACTTGTACTGCTCAAAAATGCTGGGAGTAAGAAACGACAAGAGCATCATGATGATCGAAAGGACGACCATCAGCTCAATAAGGGTGAACCCCTCCTGCCTATTCATCACATCCCAGGCCTCATGGTCACCAGAGGAACGTAGAACCCCAGTGCAAAGAGCAAGATGGATGAGACCAGCACCAGCATCGCAATCTTGCCAACCAGGCCGGCAATCCTTTGTGAATACTGGGTGAAGATCTCTGTAAGTGCTTCAGTCAGGTTTTCCAAGATCCGAGCACGACCGTCGGGGGTTTGCTCTTCGAAGCCTTGGAGGTTCTGAGAGATGATCTTTGGCCATGCCGGGTCATCAAAGATTTCACCGATCTCACGCCCTTCAGCTAGAGCCTGCTGGGCCGTCTCGTACATGATGCGCGGCTCACCAGTCGAGCGTTCATGCAGAAACTTGAAAACCATAGGGTTGGTGTAGCCCGATGTGGTTAAAAGCTGATAGGCCTGGATGAACTCGAGCCCCCTTTTCACCCTGGTTCGGTTATCAAACAGCTGAAGTACCGGCCAGCCTCTTGTCACCTCCCATAGCCGCTTCTTGAACACGAAGCCCAGCACTACAGCGAGTAGCATTAAGTGCCACTGTGTCGTGTAGAGCGTATTAAGCCCCATCAGAATCTCTGAGATCTTCGTTACTTCGATAGGGAGTTTCTGCTCGTAAACGAACTTGTGCATCATCGACCCCCCAAACAGCGGAAAGCCAATGCCTGCTGCCACCCCAACAATGCCGTAAAGAACGGCGGTAAACATTGGTTTGGCGAATTCTTTTCGCGTCCTCTCCCTAGACCTGAGCGTTTCGGCCGCTCGCTTGAGAGAGTCAGCAAGCTTCCCAGATCGGTCCCCCGCATCAGCCAGAAGCAACGCTGTCTCGTCAAACCTAAGAAGCTTGAAATACTCTGCAGGCAGATCACAACGGGCCAGATCCTCTCTGGAAATGCCCAGCTTCTCGAAGTCCACCGATTCCAGAATTGCCCGGCCAAGGGTTTTCCCTGACTCAAGCTTGGAAGCCAGAGTGATCAGAGCGAGGACCTGCTCGTTCATCGGAAGCCGGCGATCCGTTAAGGCCGCCCGTATCCCACCAAAGTGATCAACCACAACACTTTGGATAACGTTATCTGAAACCCCGCTGAGTGAGATGGCCTCCTCCTGAGTTACAGCTTCAACCCGCTTGGTCAGGATTGTTCCTTCCTGACCGATGAACTTAACTAGAAAGAAAGCCATCTATTCACCTGTTACCTATTAGTTGCAACGGAAGACAATGACCAGGTTGCCGGAGGATGCAGTCGCGCTTGTGATGTTGGAGGACTTGTCAGCCGGATACTTGGGCAGGCCCGAAGCAACATCAGTAAGAATGCTGGCATCAGAGATACCTGTCGGGTAGGAAATTGTGACCGCAGTAGCGGTTGCAGCAGTTACAGACCAATTGCTTTCCCACGGGGTTTGCGCAGGGATACCGCGTGCCACGAGCTTCGCAGTGGTAATGGATGCACAGGTGCGAGCCATAGTCTTCACGCGAAGAATCGCGCTAGGAAAGTCCTTCATAATCTGCGTCTGAGCAGCCTGAACCTTGGAGTCTTCTTGGCTCTGGAACAGACCCGGAACCAAAAAGATCAGCAGCATCATGACGATGGAGAGTGCTACAACGATTTCAATGAGCGTGAAACCTTTCTGCTTCTGCGCCTTCTGGCCTTCTTGCGACATGGTTGTTACCTCTGCGATGTGTTCGTGAGTTTCAAATTTCATTGGCTTGCCCCTTTTCAGTAATTACAGTTGTTCAACGTCTAGTTGGTGCTTTGGAGTGGATTTGGGTAATGCGTGAATCGAAGCCCCTCTCCGTGCCCCTGATTCTTCAACCTTCTTTCGATCCTGCTCGTAGTCCTTCAGCACCTCTTCCAGCTCTTCAAAGCCAACAACGCCTTCAGAGACCAATCTGAGTCCGTCGTCCCACAGGTCCTCAAAACTGCCTTCTTGGATTTGGCGGCGGCGCAAAATGGAAGGGTTTACCCCTTCCAGGATTGCTACCTGCACCTCAGGGGTCATTGAGAGGATCTCAATCACACCTCTCCGGCCTTTGAGACCGGGCCCAGAGCCCTTGGAGCATTGTGCGCAACCATTTGGGCTGGCCTTGTAAACAACCGATTCAGGACCGAGGGTTGAGAAGGCTTTATGCGCGCCGTATCGCTGGAACTGCTTGTCATCATCACAAAGCCGATACTGAACACGGCATGACGGGCACAGGCCTCGCACAAGGCGTTGAGCGAGGATTGCGGAAGTGTTTGTCGCAATGATTTGCTGGTCGATGTTCATCCGCTCTAGGCGGCCGATCGACTCGTGCGCGTTGTTCGTATGAAGGGTGGTTAGCACCAGGTGGCCAGTCATCGCCGCCTTGTAACCGAGCTCAGCTGTCTCGTTGTCACGCATCTCGCCGACCAGGATTACGTCTGGGTCCTGTCTGAGCATCCCCCGGAGAGCCTGAGCAAAGCTCAATGTCGGCGTAACCTCTGTGTGACTCATCCCCTGGTGCTGCAACTCAACCGGATCTTCGATCGTGTGGTAGTTTCGGTTGGGATGCCGCGACTGCATGTCGAGCAACTGAGCGCTGAGGGTCGTTGTTTTACCTGAACCTGTCGGCCCGGTAATGATGATGATCCCGTTTGGTTCGTCACCGAGCTTGGTCAGGGTCGCCTTGTTCGCTTTCGAGAGCCCCAGCATGTCAATGTTGGCAAGCTTGTCGTTGTTGCCCAGCAGGCGAATAACCATTTTCAAAGCCGATGTAGATTTGCGAACCACCGGCATTGTGGATACACGAAGGTTGATTGCTTTCGTTTCGCTAAGCTGAAGCTCAAACTTTCCATCTTGCTGAGTGTTGGTTGTCAGCAGCACGCCGCAACGGTTTTCCATGACGCTGCGCACGATTGCCTCGTAAACCTTCAGGTCAATCTTGCTTTGCACTCTCAATACGCCGTCGATCCTGAACAGCAGGTTCACCTTGTCCGTTTGTGTTGGCACAAAGTGAATGTCGCTTGCCTGCTCCGTTGCTGCTGTACGCAGAATGTTGTCCACATTCTGAAGAGCCTGCTTTTCATCCAGCTCTTCACCAGCGTCGGATTCCAGGGCATGAATCGCGCGCAGCTGTGAGAGATAGCTCTGGGAGACGATGCCAATACGGAACGTATCAACACCTACCTCGTTTCTGACCCACTGAACACTGCGGGTTAGAACAGTCGAGTCGTATGGGTTGACCACATGGAGTGTGTCGGAATAAAGCACCCAGTTGTCATTTCGACCCGCAAAGCTAAGGGGTACGCCTTCCTCTACAACTAGCAGGTTTGTCTTGTTCGTCTGTTCAGAAAGCGCAGCAGCGACAGCAACATCGTTTTTGCAGACGCGCGTCATGTCCGGAACGATCGAATCCATGCTGTCTGAAATCGACTGGCTTCCAGCGATCTGCGCAGTTACGACACCCCGGGTAACCAGGATGTCATAGAGCTGTCTTTGGGTGGTTCTGATTGCATCTTTGTTCATTTCAGTCATCCGAGTAGCGGACGGATTTAGTCCAGTCGATTCTCAGAACTCTGTTCCCGTCAGGACCGTCCAATGTCACGCTATCGACACCAATGCTTTTGACTCTCATGTCGTAAACCCTGCCGCCGATACCGACGTCCTCAAAACCATTATTGGTAAAGAGAAGTACCGAATTACTGCGGACTTCGGCCAAGGCCAGAACTTTTTTTCCTTCGGCTTTTTCTTGCTCCGTTGGCTTGGTCACAACCTCCACCGCTTCAGGTGCCGCACTGGCTGGTTCAGCAGGAGCCGGGGCGCGAGAGCCGAATATCCCACCTGATTCAGGAGGCATAGGGACGATGGGGCTAGCTCCCCCAAAGGGGTCGCTGGGATTGAACGTGGGCTCCGAGGGTTTGCGAGCACCCAAACGTACTTCCATGGCCAAACGCTCCATGTCTCCAATACCAATCGGAGTTCCGTCCTCAGCGACGATAAATCCAGCTTCAGTCATCGACTGAAATGACTTGGCCATCTGCGCCTGGATTTCGAGCTTGTCACTTTGAAACTTCATCTCCTCGAGCGTTTTCCCACGCTCAAGAAGTACGTCCGCCGAGCCGTTGGCCATTGAGACGGATGGAGTCAGAGCGACCAAAAGCAAAGCCGATACAGAGAGTTTTTTCATAGTCAGATTCCTACTACCGCGATGTAGAGCTGTGCCTTCCCATCCCGGACGGAGTAGTCGAGAAGAAAGATCGGATTTTGTTGTTGGGCCCTCTTGGCTACGGCAAAGACCAACGCCGGGTCGCCGTCGATGTACCCACGCCAAGAGTTCAAGGGACCCTCGTATCCTGAAGAGATGTCTCCAGACGGGCTTTCCAGCTCTGGCGTCAAAGCCAAGCCGTATAGCCGAGCGAGGGCCGAAACCTCGCGCCACGAACTCTCGAGGGAAGGCAATACTGGGGAGGACATGTACTCAGAGATCATCGACTGTGAACCCTGAATCAACATGTCGAGCTGGCCGTGGTCACTCGGAAGCTTGCGCTTTGCTTCAAGCGAGTAAGTCGCATATGCACACGCTGCGATTGTTCCAAGCAGTGCAACGACCATGTTGGTACCAATGCCGCGTATTAAACCCAAAGTCTTCCGTTTCATGGTTCCAACTCCAGCTGAAGGTTCTGACTTAAATCCCCATCAGGTCCATGGAGGGTCACTTTGTATGAGAGGTCGGGTTGGATGATCGACTCGGCGCCAGCAATGGACTCCGCTGGATTCGCCAGTGCATCAGGGGGCGTGATAAGTAGATGTGTCCCTTTGAATCCGATGATCACCCCCTCGTCGGAGGTTGGAGTCCATGCAGTGGGATACATCTGAAAGAACTGGATCAGTTGATCCAAAACAGCTTGGTCATCTGGCCGCTCTAAAAGGCGCTCTGAAGCAAGGCTTGCTTCTCTGTCCTCAAGGTCGGCGATAAGACTCCGCTTAGCGGAGTAATCAGCCATGTGACTTTTGAAGACAGTAGAGAGCCCATAGTTGACGGCCACAGTAGCCAAGATGATCAAGCCGCATAGGCCACTTACAACCATCCAACGCCGGTTTGTCTCAGTACGGATTTGCTCGCTTCGCTCCACCCGAGTATGTGCGGCATGGTCTGGAAGCTTCAGGCTGAGAATGTCTACATCAATCCGGATTGCGTTCTCCGGATCGTAATCCGGGTTCTCAGACATGAAGCCGTCCACATACTCCCCAGAATGCGAGATTTCCGACGGCTTGCTGAAGGTGCTATCGGGGAGCATCGAAAGGAACAACCCGTTCCTTTCGTAAAGCGGGAAGGTGATGTATGGGCCGCCATACTTTACTGCGTCGTTGTAAAACAGGATCTGCCACAGGCCGTATACGCTCATGCCTGGGTAGTTCTCTCGAAGTCTTGCAAGCTCGTTTTCTGCGACGTAGATGGGCGGACGACCATCCGAGCCTTTGGGCTCGACAAGCGATGAGACCTCAGCATCACGCCCTGAAGCGGGCGTTCCTACCATGTCACGGACGACAATGACTTCTTTGCCGTCGATGACAATGGGCTTGCCAATGCTGAAGCCCGCCATCAGTGAGCTCCTTCTACGAGGGTCGGGGTGACCACAAGCACAAGCTCGCGACGCTCAACACTGTTGTTCAGGTTTTGGGTAAATGGATTGAGAACGTTCTTGGTAAGTACGTTCTGCCACGGCAAGCGCTCCATGGCTTGCTCCAGTCGCTCGGTGATCAAGCCACCCAGGTGGACCGCACTGCCCGAGGACGTAATGAGCTGAGTTGAGATCTCCTTCAGGGCAACTCGTGGCGTCTCGAACTGAGTCTCACCTACTGCAACAACGTCAAACGCATTGAGGTTTGAGATGACAGGCGTTACATCAACCAATAGGCGATCGTCATCGAGAACGCGCACGGTAACAGCGAGAGTCACGCCGACCTTGAGTCGGCCAAGCTTAGGGGTGACCGTGACGTTTCCAGCCTCATCCTGAGCCTGCTCAACATCCACGATATAGGTGAGCTCTTCGCCCGCATAAATCTGCGCCGGCACACCGTTACGGACAGTCAGGTTGGGCTGGTCTTGCAACTCAACACGCCCGAATGTTTCAAGGAACCTGATCAGCGCCGATGCTGTACCTCTGTCACCGGTGTAAGTGCCGGTCAAATTCCAGAGGCCACCGCCGGAAATGACTTCCGATGAATTCGCAAAACCAAAGTCCAGAAGGTTTCCGGCCAGTGAGCCAGTTTTCAGGACATCCCAATCAATGCCCTTCTGTTTCCCGTTATCAAGGACAACATCGTAGGCTTCAATTTGGACATTGATGATCTTGGAAGACTCTTCAATCGAGCGCTTCAGGAAGCGATCAAGAATTCGCATCTTCGAGGGTTTGCCGCCGGCAACCACTATCCCTACAGATCGAATGCCCTCAATAAAAGGTTCACGCTCTTCTGGTCCAGTGCCAACCACCTGTTCAATTGATGGTCCAAAGTTCAGGCCTGAAAGCAGGTTCGCGGCATCAGCTCCACGCCCCTGTTGAGCAGCCTGGCCAACGCTGGAACTGTCAGCAGCTCCATTCGGATTGGCCTGCTGTGGACCGTCGCTCTGGTCTGTGGCCCCGATAATACGGCGGGCGCCCTCCAGTATCTTTGTCCACTCGTCTTCACTGAGGCTCATGCCGATAGTCGAGCCAGTGGTCTGCCCTTCTTCAGTAGAAGTTGAGTCGCCAGCTTGCGCGCCACGAGACTGCTTCGAAGTAATGACAGAGTCGATAGTGCGGGAAGCTGAGAACGCCGCCAGATTCCATTCTCGGGTTTCAAAATCGCTCACATAAACGCGCTTCCCGTCGAGGGTAATCTGCACATCTCGAGTGCCCTCGATATAGGCGATGAAGTCGTTAAGCGACATTCCTCGGGCAGCGACGTCAATAGGGTCGTTCAGGTTCACAGATCCGCGCGGGATGATCGCATAACCCGGGAGCGTCTCCTGCAGAACCGAGCGCAGGGACTTGTTCTGAGCCGTCAAGAAAATCGGACGCATTCCCGCAACATCCTCAGATCGGATCTCACGGACAAATGTGGTGCCCCGGGCGGCTTGCATTTGTACATCACGGTCAGGGCTGAGATCCCCGAATCGGGTTTCATCACTGATCTCAAATGAAGTTGAGCACCCTGCTATCAGAATCCCAGTAAAGGCCAGTGCAATGGAGGAAGTCTTGAGGATCATCTGGGCGTTCCCTTAATTGGCTCGATCTGTGATGAGAAGCATTGGCGCTGGGTTGCCGGCAGAGTCCGTCAGGTCCCAGAAATATGCGAAACGGACCTTTGCGTCCCTTACTGAAGAGGTCAGCTTTCTGAGGGCAAGGTCGCGGGGGTCCGTTGAGATGAACTGATAACGACGCTCTGCCAGGTCCGGCCGGGCGTGAAATTCAACTTGGACTCGCCAGCCCTCCGGCATCAAGCCCGCCGCGATCTCTTCCAAGGTTGCTGCGTGATACTCAGCCTGAACCGGCTCGTTCAGAACCACCGTCGGATCTACCCGCTCCAGGAGTACGCGCTGTCGCGCAGCAGACTCGATAGCAACAGCACTCGACTCAGCCATCATCAAGATCTGCTCGCTCTCTTGCTTGATGCGTGCGACTTCCATCGAGCCTGTGGTTTCCAGCTGTCGCGCCTCAGCCATGGCAGCTTCATTCAGGCTCAGAGCCTCCTGAATGCGAGCGGCCTGCTTCTCGGCTTCGGCCAGCTGATCCTGAATACGGGCCCTCTGGTCTTCCAGAATGCGGACTTTTGCGTCAGCACTGGCCAGAACCTCAGCATGAGCCGACTCAACAATTCGCTGCGCTTCAGCGCGTGCCTGCTCAAGCTGCTTCTGGTTTTCCTCCAGCTCAGCCAGGGTTTGCCGGTATCGCTTCTCGGTTTCTGTCTCTTCAACAGAAACCACCGGGATATCCATGGACAGGTCGATCACTGCCGCAGGCGCAGGCTCCGTCCGCTGGTACCGGACAACACCGGTGACGCTTTGTGCTTGGCCTGCCTCGTATGAGCGGTCAAATACAGACATGCCTCCGGAGCTCGCCAATGACGCATCGCTGTACGCGTGCACGCTGGAAGCGCAGAAGGCGACAGCCAGCCCAACAAGAGTTTTCTTCACAAATCTGCCTCGCATGAATAGGTCCATACCCAGTAGTGCAAAGCAGGGGGCACTGAATTAGCCCCTAGTTGAGTGGAATGAAAATTTTTTTTTCATGACTATGTAGGGGTATTCAAAGGAGCCCCCCATGGCAGCTAAATCAACTGTTTCTCAAAGCACGGGCATTTTCGCAGTCGCCTTCTGCTTCGTTTGTTTTGTTCTCGGATACTCGTCCTACCTGATTCAGATAGGTGAGGATCTAGCTATTCAGGCAGAGGCCCTAGCTCCCGGCGGCCTGCGCATTCGTGTCGAAGCTTTGGACAACATCATCATGGGAGGGGGGTTTGCAGGCACTCTAACCGCTGTAGTCCTGAACATGGCAGAAGGACTGGCACTGGGGCTCATCTTCTTTGCTGCGGGATATCTGGCATTGGGTTACATCTCGCCTTCCAAGCCACTTCACAAAGCTGGAGAAAAGGCGCCAAAACCCAAGCTCCTGAATGGTGAGTGCATGGCTGAGATTCAGGGGTCCGACATGATGATCGCCTTACCCGACTTCCCGGGACAGGATTCCAAAACCGTAGCGGGCATCGTTGATCGGAATCCGTATCACCAGATCTTCTACAGGATTAAACGCCTGATGCCCCGGGTGGCCAGTGGCGTGGAAATGACCCCGCACCGCAAACTATACGTTGCGATCTACTCCATGCTCAGTGCACACCCAAACGTTCCGGCAAGCATCGGCACGCATCATGCTGACGCAAGCCTGTTCGAGCATTCAAAAGCGGTATCTGTGAAGGTCCGGGAATACTTCCAGAAGATAGGCCGAAAGGAGCCACTGGCTGAGCTGGCAGGCCTCGCGCACGACCTCGATAAGCTTTTGGCTTACAAGGAGACTGCAGATGGTTGGGTGAAAAATGTGAAGGCCACTCACCACAATCGGTTTGCCGCCTACATCGTATCGACGCAGCCGGAGTTCAGGCATTTGCCGGCGGAAGATCAGAACACATTGGTACTAGCACTGAGGTACTACCATGATCCGGAGCAACTTCCAATTGGCACCACCCTCCGCACTGAGCAGCTCGTCAATGCCCTTCGAATCAGCGACGGATACACGATTCAAGAGGAGAAGGCCGCCGGCATCGAGAGCATTGACGAAGAGAGCCTTGAGATCATCAACACCGCACTGCAGCACACGATCAAAGAGCTGAACATCAATAGCTACATCTCAAGCAATGAGCACGCCGGTGGATGGACTACGCCGGCACTGGAATACGTTCTGATCCCAATGTCCACGGTGCTGGAGAAGATCGGTAGACACCTGACTTCCACGCTTGTAAGGAAGCTCCAGCTCGATCACGAAACACGCACGTTCAGCCATCCTGCAGCCAGCCTTATCGTGCAGCAGCTCAAGTCAAAGGGCCTGCTGATGGAAAGCTACAAGGAATTCAGCTCTGAGGATGGGCTATACGACTGCAGAATAGGCAATACACGCTTTCGGGCGGTCCTCATGGTCGAGAAGCGTGCTTTGGAGAATGAGCTGCCTGGTCTAGCGGCGAAGTGGGAAAGCTGCAAATACCGAATCCGGATCACCGGCGCCACAAAGGACAACACGCTACAGGGAGAATCCGACGTTGAGGAGTGAAGCCCACTCCTCTTCGTCGTTTAGTTCAGTAGAAGCCGGGAGGCAGCTTCAGTTCTCATAACCCTTTCGGCCCGATCGCGGTCACCTAGTTCGTTCCAGCAGTGATACGCCTCTTCATACAGGGCTCCACGCTCTCTGATGCGACAGCGCATAACCCCCCTTTCATAGCCTCCAAGATACCTGTCTATGAACAGCTCCAAAGTTGAGTCTCTGCCGGTTTCCCATAGAAGCTGCGTGACTGTATCAATCCCCGCCTTGCGCCCGTCTGCAGCAAACCCAATTGGATGGAAGCGCAGCTCTCCGCTGCTGTCTCTGTACAAATATGGCGAGAGGAGTGATTCCGCTGTTTCATAGTCGCCAAGCCTCACGGCATGCGCAGCAGCATGAATCTGATCAGTGCGCTCAACGCGCGACTGTTGAAGCGCGTAGCTGGGTGGCGACGTCGTGCAACCAGAGCCAATGAGGGCAGCCAACAACAAGATCGAGCATCGAGCAATCATCTAGTCTTCCTTGAATTGACGCACGATGGAGAAGTGCTGGCTGGAGCTGTACAAGCAGTTCTCCCTCGGCAGGATAGCCTTGAGCTGAGTTGGTTTGAGGTTGAACATTCGCTGCATCTCCTTGGAGCTGGACTCGGGAGTCTTGAGCAGGAAGTAGAAGCTGATGTTGCGGAGCATATCCTGCGTTACTTGATCAGGCTGCTGTACCCCCAACCACACTCCGGTTCCGTAGCCACGGCCTTCTGTTGCGATCCTGTTCACGGGAGACAAGGGAGTCTTGCTGATCTCTTTCACGTGCTTCCCTTCGTCAGCAACCAGGACATGGTGCGCATAGGGCGGATCGTATTGGCCTGACAGCTTGGTATTGAGCACCCCCATCGCGAATACCCTGCTGGCGATGATCCTCATCATGATCTGTTGGTGCGACGGGGAGATCTGGGTCATGTCATAGCGATTGATCTTCCCCTCCTGTACGCGCGACGGTGTGCCCGTGAAGAGGCGGCTTTCCACCATGCGCCCAATGGTGTCGCGCAAGCTGTAAACAGAGTCCTTCGACCAGTGCTCCCACTCTTCGCCGGTGCCATTGCGCCCGAGGTTGTCATATGAAAACTGGGTTCTGACAATGGCCGAAATAGTGTTTGCTACCTCCTCGGCACTTTCTTGGAGTCTGAGTGAGATTGTGTCAGGGTCCTCCTCCAATTCCTCCGCATCGCGCAGCTCTTGAACTGCTTTGCGTTTACCTTTTCCGATCGCAGCCATGATCGTCCCAACGCTCCCAGAATCAAGACCGCTGGTGATGCTTTGATAGATCAGCGTCAGCTTCTCGAGAACGTCATCAAAGGTTGGGGCTTTACGCCCCCAGGTATCTTCAGCATCGTGATCAATACCTTTGTCTGTGTAGACCGCCTTAAGCACCTCGCCGAGGTAGCCCAGCTGTTTCTGGCCGAGGTTCGGGTTGAATTCCTTAACGAGCGACTTGGTGTTCTCGATAGTCATGACCACCCCGCCACCCTCGCTGCTACGAGGAACCTGCAAGGGGTTCAGTGATGAGCCGCCATCAAAGTAGGAGAACGTGATGTCGTTGATATCGGACGGGCCTACCATGCCTCCGAGGCCTGCAGATTCGAATGCCTGGTATGAGAAGTCGCCCTTGATGTCGATGATGTGAAAGGTTGTGCCGCGCATGAACACACGCGCAAGCATGTTCCGGATGGTGTGTGTCTTACCTGAGCCGGAGGTGCCCAGGAAAAGGCCATTGAAGTTATTAAGCGCCGGGTATAGCCACTCGTGGGCATTACCCTTCGAGTCGTAACCGACGTTGATTGGTGTTTCGAAATTCATATGGAGCAGTTATCTCGAAAGGATCGGGTGAATTGCTTTGAAGTCTATGAGCTGCTGATAGAACGCAAGACAAGGCTTGAGCTCTGCTGGCCAGTCTTCTTGTGGGGTTTTCCGGTAGGGAGAAAAACAGTGGCTGCAGGCAAGCTCTTCGGATTTGAGCTTCTGTGCGGTAGAGGCTGTGTTCGGGAACACTGCGATAGAGTCGAGATCGCAGCAGTCACAAGTACAAACCAGCCCGCCTTTGTGGATCTTTATAGGCCGATCATCAAACTCCCCTTTGACCTTGGCTGCAGGCTCACAATCCGGGTTGATCTCAGAGACAAGCTCAACCCACTCGTCATCATGGGGTTTGGAGTTGTCGCTGCCATCGCAGATTCGCCTCGCGGAGAGGACCACGTGAGCGACCTCGTGGGGTATGACCTCTTCGAAAAACGTCCGGAAGTCATGGAACAGGAAGAGAGGCTGGAGCCGGATCTCAGCAACACCATGGACATCGCCATTGATGGCCATCGCCGTAACCTTGGAAGCCGAGTGTTCAGCGAGCAAGGGGTCAAACCTAAGATCTACCCACGTGCTTTCAAAAGGGAATTCGAGCAGGCGCAGAAGCCGATCAACCTCAAGGGCCACTTCGACCTCGCGCGCTGTCTGGCAGTTGTGTTGATGGATGGCTAGCGCATCCAAGGTTCTGATATCCATAGAAGATAGTGGACACCAAGAACCCCAATATCAGAGCCTGTCGGCAGTGGAATCCCAGGCACTGAAATCCCCAGCATTACCAGCGTCAACGAGCGCTTGAAGCTCATCAGGCGGGAGTGTCTCCTGCATCTTCCTCAATGCAGCGAGATCCCTACGCGGCCACTTCTTGTTACCAATAGCCCAAAGAGCCTTCGATACATTAGGGTTTACAGGCTTCCGATGAGTGTCGGCTGTCCGGGGGGGGTCAGCTGGGTTAGCAGTATGGTCATCTGGCGCATTTTCCGCGCATGCGCGGAAATCATCACCGCACGCAATCAAAACCTCGCCTATGGCCGTGTCTGAAAGTGAAGGATAGAGGAGACGGACGTAACCTAGGCAGTGAAGGGCGAGATTCACCTGATCCGAACGACTCAAGGACATGCTTATCTTGTTGTACTCCCCGCCCCGGCCCGAGACCGCGATCAAGGTGAGGCCGCCATCTGAGCTTGTATCAAGACGCTCACCTGTAAGGCGCCTGACGGCCATGCCTGGCCGAGAGAAAACAATCACTAGCGAAGCGGACTTGTTGGTCAGAAAGCTATAAAGACGTGCTGCAGCTCCAATATCAAGATTGAAGACCTCCTTCTGCTCATCATTGCCGAGCAAGTAACTGCCATCAACCTTGTTGCTGAAGCACAACTGGAGCGAGTGGCCTACCTTGTCCACCTTGTTTCCATTAACTGGATTGTAGATATGGATGCCAAAGAATAGCCCAGCATTACCAAATGCTTGGTGAGAGGAAAGGTAACCGCCAGTCCTCGGAGCCTTCACGTTCAATGGTGTGTAAACCCATGCGCCTTCAGGCCCGCCTGGCTTTGCAACAAGATACATTGAATTCGCCGCATTAAAGTCAATATTCAAAATAGCCTCCGTTTTAACTTCTGCTTATGAAACGACAATAACAACAGGCCGCCGAAAAGCCACACCGCATGGGCTATAGATGACAGCAAATAGAAAAGATCTCTAATTGTCGAATGTATTCTTATCCCTGTCTTGCCATCGCTTATCACCCTCGGAGGTTCTCCTGGGTCAGCGTAATAAAGAACAACTGCCACACCGTCTTCCGAGAGATCATTAAACGCGCCGAATCCAAAGCCAAAGGAGCTGGTCAACGCACTATTTATATAGAACTCATGAACGCCTTGCACTTGCATGCGGATTGCAATAGGAAGCTCGTCGATAGAGTCCCGATCTAACAACCAGCAACCAAGCCCGGTTGATTCACATTGAGAGTAAAGCTCTTCCGGCTCTAGAGATACAAGATAGCTTCTTCCCCATGCTGCGTCCTTTGACCACTTAGGAAGAACAGTTTGAACCAATGCGTAATGAAATATTAAACCAGTTATCAAAATACTTAGCGCGATGCCGGAGATGAATATTCTGTCGAATGTACGGAACCGCCTTGAGCAGAAGGTAAGAATTGCGAGAGAAATAAAGGTTGAACAAAGAAAAACAGTAATTATTTGAGGGTTTTTATCGGGAGGGAGAATTGTCTCGGCCAGCATATACGGTGCATCGACAAGCACAAGAACAATTGAGAGCAGAAATGAGGAGATGACTTTCACCCACCCCAAATGCCGGGCGAAGTGAAGAATGGCTGAAAGGATAATAGCCGTATAAATCAGAACATGATCAATTTCAGCTAGGTATTGCATGGACTGCCCCAAAGAAAAGTACATTGTGTAGCCCATGGGGAGGTAGGCGCGAGCCAAGTGCCTGCACTTGCTCAATATGGAAGGGGGAGGGGGAAGGCTGAAGGGGGGGCGATAGCTTACCCTACCCTCCCCCCTCCGATTCGTGGCCAGGTCCACGAAGGCAGGCCCATCTGGAAGAACTAACCAGCATGAAAGCCTGACCTGTAGTCGTCATAGAATGTCTGATCCGAGAAAATCACATAAACGTGGCTATCCGGAAACTCCGAATCAGCCTGGGAACACCTGCCATAGTAGCCGCACCCGCTATAGGTGCTCCGTAGATTATTGTTGACACAATCCACAGCGGCCGCCAGATCCTCCTCAGACAGCGTGGTTGGATAGTAAAGCTGCGGAAGATCATATCGCGCTAATACACCAACGGCTCCGCCAAGGAAGGATGGTAGGAAGGTCATCCCAAGCTTTCGGAAAGAATTCAAATCGTGGGTAGTTTCCGGTGTCATTTGAGCCTCGCTTGAATGTGGGTGTCACCCTCAAACCGTCAAAAAGAAGGCTTGAGGGTGACACCCACGAGCAAGGCTCGCGGGTCACCGGTATTACATCAGCTCACCAACAAAAGACAGCCCGAATCCTAGAATCTGATTCAGAACGCCCAGTGAGATTGAGCCAATCAGGATGTACCAGCCGAGGGCACGACTGTGACGGCTTGAGACGTCTCGGTCCTGGTACATAAGGTAGAACTCCCGGTCAGCAGCATTTGCCTTCACGACCTGGAGATCAACAGCTTCAGCGTTCACAACACCCAGCTGCTTTTTAGCTTCATAGTCCAACCCAATAGCCTTGTACTTGATTGGATGCTCACCAGCGCCATGAACGAACCGCATAACGAATTCTCCATTGGCCGGGTTTACAATCTTCACCAAGTCACCACGTTTAGCTAGACAGTTGATTCCGTCCTTCATCAGGTTGTTGTTGATACGACAGATATGATCGACTGCGTCCTTCTCAGGCAGTCTACAAATCTCGTTGACCGCAAACCCCACGGTGTTGACCTTACCTGCAAAGTGCTTCTGCAATCGGTACGGATTAAAAACCCGAATGGCCTTCCACGTCATGGAGCAGAGGAATACGAAAAGACGATCAAAAATACCTGCTTCAACTAAAGATTTCATAACAACTCCAAAGCGCCCGGCCGCTCAATAATGCTCACCGAAGTGGCAAAAACCCTGCCGCCGGGAATGGCAGGGTTATATCGCTTGAAATGATGCTGACCAAACAGTTAATCCCGTGCTTTCCTTTCCGCTGCGCGCTGCGAGCGCATACGCTCCCGCTTGATAACCCGCCGAAGCGTGTCACCTGTGCGGGATGCATCAAGAAAGTCTTGCTGGGATATAACTGCCACAAAGGCCTTCAACAGTTCGTATGGATCTTCATCCGGACGCGCCATGCGCAGCCGTTTGCAGAAGAGCCAACCAGCGTTTTTAGGCAACCAAGATTCTGGGCATGTGTAGCATTGCTCCAGAACTTGATAGGCGGAAGCCTTCACAAGAATGTGAGTGCTTTCACGAAGGATGGAACCAAAGGGCCCGAACTTACGATCGCCATACACCGGCTTAGTAATTCGGTAATCCCAAAAGGTCCCACTGTAAGACCAAACACCATTCTTGATTAACGGCGCCATGTGCAGAGCCTGCTCCAATCTTTCGATCGTTGCGTTCTCTGTGAAGCACTCAGTTCCGATCAACGAGATATCGTCGTCTTCACCATCAATCGCTGCTAGGTAGCCGCCACCGGACCAAATGCTTCTACGGTCAAGTTTCCGGGTTTCCTTTGCAGTTTGTTTAGCTTGGGGTTTGGTTGTCTTGACTTCGACCTTTTCGCCGAAGAGATCAAAAGCTTCATTCATAGTAGTAGCCTCTTCAGGCGTACTACTCCCCTGATGGGCAGTAGTACGCCCATCGGGGGTTTAAGGGAGGATCAATCGAAGAGGCTGCCGCCCATGAATGGGAGGTCAAACACCTTTGGTTGCTCAGCTACAGGTTCAGATACAGCAACTTCAACAATCTGAGTTACTTCCTCAACCTCACTAGCTTCACCAGCTTCACTTTCAGTTGCAGACTCAACGCTCGCGGTAGGTGCAGTAGCCACGGAGGCTTGCATAGTCACTACCTGGCCTTGTGGTTGAACCACTGCGGCTTGAGCGGGAGCTTGAACTTCAGGCTCTACATGGATCGTTACCAGTGGCTGCTTGTCACGAAGTCGGGCCAGCAGCTCGTGCTGGTCGTTCATCGCTTCCAAACAGGCAATCAAGTTGAAGAACTGAGTCGGTTGCATTTCCAGATCCTTCTCCACGCTTTTCGGCATGAATCGGAGTGCATCGTCGATGACCTTGGCCAACGGAGCGATACTTCTGTGAACGAACGCGAGCCCATGAAGCTTCTCAGTGATTTCGCCAATGCGAGCAACCGTCCGGTAGTTGACGACATAGATCCCACGCTTGGGCTTTTTGTCGTTCAACACCTTCAGGATCTGCACACTCTCATTGACTAGGTGCTGCACCAGGGACCCGAAGACCCCCTCGCGAAGCGCTACAAGCCCATCCTTCTGAGCCTGGAAAAGAACAGCGTCGAAACCCTGATCATTCCCGTCGAGCTCAAGCTGGACTGGCATTGCGGAATACTCGAAACGCATTCTGCTAACAAACTCCTCCCATACCGGTTGGCGTTTGCTCAGAGCGTCTACGAGCGTATTTACAACAGCCGCATCAACACCTTCTTTGAATGCCTGGGCGGCAATCAGTGCGATACGTTCGTTGCAGATGTTTTCATACCGATTTTGGTCAGTGTCGAGCTGGCTCTGCCAGTCAGCCTTAATGGCATCAAGTTCAGAGATCTTCTTCACTGCTTCGGTACGAGATGAAACAACACCCAGCTCAACGCGAACAGCCGGCCCTTTGTCCAGGACAGCATTCGCGCGATCACGCAAGCGTGAGTAGTTGTTCAGAAACTCTTTCGGGAAAATCTTTTCCTGAATAAGTTTCCGAGATGCACTTGGAAGTTTATCCAAGTCGATGCCCATTTTTGCCAGATCCAACTGACGCTCAGCACTGATGCAGCTGATCATCAAATTGAAGACAACAACGTGGCTATCGTTAACAGCAGTTTTAACTTTCTGGACAGTAATAGTCATAGCGATACTCTCACCTGCCGCCACAGGGAAGGAAAAAAACACCCGGTGGCGGAGCCGGGTGCGTGAGCTAGAAAGCTCAAAAAAACACCCGGCGTGAGCCGAATGTTTTTTTCAGCTCACTAAAGTGATGACCCGCTACTCCTTTCGGGAGTAGCGGGGTGCTACGGTTTAACGCATGAACTCACTAACCTTTGAAGTCATCGCAGGAAGAAGAAGTTCAGCCTTTGGAGCATGTACATACTTGATGTTGTTCTCCTCAAGCCACGTGCATTGCTCTTTACTGCCAATTACCAGATAGATGACCTCAACGCCTGCAGAGCTGACATAGTTGGTCATATCAAGAGCTTTTTGAACTGACGAAGGAACGCCGTCGGTCAGCACCATTAACAACTTTCTGTTTGCTTCATGGCACATCAGTCGGGTACCGGAACGCATGACAGCTTCACCAGTAGGGGTTGCCCAGCCACCAGTAAGCTTGTGCAAGCCACCAATCCTCTCTAGCGCAACACGATGGTTGTCTTGAAAGGTCCGTACAACGCAGTTCAGCTCACCTGTTTTCAGGCCAAACCCCATGATTTCCAGGGGGGAGCCGATTTCGTGAAATACCTTCTCCAGAAGCGACAGAGCGACGCAAATCTCATGGGCGATGCTAGTTCCATCAACTACCCGCAGCGTTGAACCTGAAAGGTCCGCTGTGATCGAGACTGCTGCTGTATCACTAATGGTGTCAGATTGACGTTCAAAGATACGTGAATCGCCTAAACCAAAGCGGTAGAGGTTCTGATCACAGAGCTGTCCTGAAATCCCAGCTTCATAATCAGAGTCATCGCGGTTAGCCAAGAGCGCCCGAAGACGATTAGCCGTTACCATAGCCTTGCGGCCGGTTACCGCCTGGATTGCTTTGGCCATCTCTGCATCCCGTTCAACAACTGGCATCCCTTCAACGAAGTCAGGAGTTTCAGAGTCGTTCGGTGCTTCAATGACCAGGTCATTCACAATCACAGCCCCAGAGTAATCCGGGTGCGAACCTGCCTTCACCTGCTTTGCGATTTCAGCTATTGCCTTGCTCTTATCAAAGATCTCTGCATCCCCAGGTGAGGATTTGAGCATCTCTTCAACAAGCGATTTCAGGTCAGTGCCTTTGCTTCCGGCCGCACCAGGCGCACCATCAGCTCCTTCACTTCCCTTCTCGGCATTATCTTCACGGCCAGAGCCATTACCCTTTTGAGGTTTCTGAGTGGATTCGTTCTGTCCACCTTTCCCGCCAGAAGGCGCGTCAGGCTTACCATCACTGCCGCTTTGTCCTTCAGAAGGGTTATCACCCTCCTTAGAACCAGCTCCGGACTCAGATGAGTCACCCTTGTCACCAGACATGCCGCCTTCTGATGGGTCACCTGTTTTATTACCAGATTCACCACCTTCACCAGCATCGCCTGATCCATCACCAGATTTATCACCCTTTCCAGCATCTCCTGATTCATTACCAGACTCACCTTCATCTGAAGGATCACCTGATTCGTCACCAGTCTTGCCTTCTTGGGAGGGATCACCTGATTCGTCATCGTCGTCGTCACAGCCTTCAGCAGACTGCTTGAACAATTCGATGATGGTAAGTGCAAGCTCACCTGCATCCTCAGTCGAGCGAACAGCCCCGAAGCGACTATCAAGTAGTGCCTGATACTTCGGAACAAGCTCGTCAGCATGCTCACCAAGATGGCGTTCAAGGTTGAACCGAACCTGACTAACAACTGGCGAAAACTCAGGCCATTGCTTGGAGGTCAAGTACACCAAGGCAAAGCAACCAACAGCTTCAGATAGGTCTTTCGACCCATCACGGAACTGCTTACGCTTCACCAGAACCATCGACGACTCACGCAAATAACGTGCAGCCATCGCCTTCCAGTTAGCCATTCCCCCTTCCATGAACACATCGTCCAATGCATTCAGCAGGAACTGAGCGAAAGGTCCATGCTTCTTGGAGAAAGCCTGGAAGAACTTGATGTTGCTTTTCTTGATGTGGCCGATCTCATGAATTGAGTTCCCCTTAAAGAGGATAAGATCGTCTTTGGTCAGTTCAGCAGGCAGCTCAGGGAGCCACACAGTTTCACCATTTGTTGCAGGTGCAACATTATTACCAATGACGAACTTGATCTTCGCGTCACCCGCTACAGCGCGGAGAAACGGAAGCCAGCCTTGTGGTGCTTGATTGTTGCTTTTCATAAACTACCTCTCACACGCCGCACCGTGGATAAGAAAAATCACTTCCAGTTGCGGCGCTGGAAGACTCGGACGAACCGAACTCCAGCACGGGCTGGTGTTCGATCAGCCCGACGAAGGGTTATTACTAAGCAGCGAAATCCCAGTTGAGCTCTTCACTATCAAGGAGTTTCAGAAACTCAGTGCTAGTGTTTTTGTACTCATTTGGAAGGCTAAGAGTAGTGTTGAACACGAGTTCAAACAGCTGTCTGACCATGTCTTGATCACTCTCTTCCATCCCTGTGTATACAGCGTCAACAAACCCGTTATGAACATCAGGGATTAGCTTACGCTCTGCGCCAGGGATAATTTCATCTTCCAGACTGCCATAGACCAAGCTTTTAGAAGCCCAGCGTTTTAGCTCTCGGAAAGATAGGGTGTCGTACATTTCACCGATTTCGAATGCTGCACGAACACGCATTGCCAGCTCGATCATCTGCTTTGCCAAACTAACCGGCAATTTCTCGCCAACTATATTTGTCAACGCCTTCAGTTCGAGTGCTGGATGCATGAAGCCCATTCGGAAACAAGTGAAACGACTACGGACAGCGGTGTTTTGAACCATCACACCCGCATAGCGAGGATCTTTGTTCACTTTACCGCCGGTGTTGTCGCAGGCAAAAAGGCGGAATGCCTTGTGCCGAGTGATGGACAGCGACCCCTCTTGATCAACCAGATCAACTGGAGACTTAGAAGGATCAAGCCCGTGGTGCTTAAGGGTGATCGTCTGATCCCCGTTCAGCACGTCGTTAATCGAAACCAGAACCGATGGCTTAATAGCTGCTATCTCATCAATCAGGATGTTGATACCCCAACGCAAGCAGTAGCTGATCAACCCATCAACCGACTTTACTGAGCTAGCCTCAATGGTTTTACCACCCATCAAGTAAGACTCATCCAAACCTGGACCGCCGCAGATAGTCATTAGCGGAATATTCAGGCGCGCACAAAACTGCTGTACGAAAGTGGTTTTACCAGTCCCTTTCTCACCAGTAAGCATGATGTTTTCACGAGCACCGTAAGAACGAAGGACGCGACCAACCATGTCCTTGTCAAATACGAAGTCGGGGTTAACATCCGGCACAAATGCCGTTTTCTCAGCGAATACAGGAATCGGATCTTCAAAGCCCTTTACAGGCGTATCGAAACCGAACAGTTCGTGAAGGTATGCTTGTTTCTTTGCACGATTTTGCATTTTTATATCCTCAACTGCCGCGAACAGTGAAATTAAGGTACAACCTAGCTCGCGGAGACTAGGCGGGAACTAAAAGATTCCGAATAAACGCCTAGCCTGAAGGCTAAGAATTTATTCGCAGCCTTCCAGAAGAAGTGCCCCCCTAGTGTTACCTAGGGGGGTCATTGATTTACTAATACTTCGGCTTGTGGGAATAAACCCACAGTCCTAAACCCGCAAAAAGCATCAATACGGGTACAGCATTAACTATCAATGTTTCCATGGTTTTCACCCTAAATTAGATAAGATAAGATTCGCTTCCGCTACTATCTACGTCTTTTTCTTTTTCTGGGTGGTCTTCTCCTCTTTGGTTTTGGCTTGGAAACCTTCCCAACCTTTCTTACGGGTCGAAAAGAAGTGACGATGTCACCGGCCAGCATCAAAGCGAAGATTACAACTGCAGCAATAGCTACCAACGGATGGAAGTCCACCGGGATAACCGAGCCACCAGTTACACCAAACGAAGAGGTTACAAGGATGTAACCCATCTGCTTAGCATGGTCTTTTTTCATAGCATTACTCCTTAGTTAAAAACAACGCGCAGGAGCAATGCCCCGGCGACGTTGAAACCGTCGCCGGTTTAAAATTTAGTTGTTGATTTCGAATAACTCCTTTTGAAGAAGCCTGTGCTTCACTTTCTTCTCAATAAGTTTTCGAGACAACCCTTCATCACTGCTTAAATCGAGCTCAGACCAAACCCCAAGCCAATTGGCCTGGAATTCTTTATCTGAACAGTTTGTTAGCAGTCTGTGAATGAAGATGTTGACTGAGCCTCCCCAGATGATCTGGATAAGCTCTTTGCCGTCATCAGATCTAACGTAGGTGCTGTTGTTCAACACATACTCTGTCAGACCTTGCTGAGAAAGTCCCAAGCCAGATAGCTCGGTTCTGATCAAAGCTTGTTCACGTACCATAGCTTCAATCAGGGTTGAACCACGCCCACGGCATCCATTTTCCTCAGCCTTTCGGCGTTGGCGAATAGCGTGCTCGGCGTGATGTTGGCAATACTCAGATTCACGCATACGTGCTTGCATACAACCACCTCACCTGCCGCGCACAGGGAATTAGAAAATATCCAGGGCGCGGACGCTGGATAGTTGCCGAACGGCCAAATATCCAGCCAAAGCGAATGCCTCGGAAGGGTTCTACGAGAAGTAGAGCGGTTGATTACAAAAGCGAGACCTGCAAGGGAGCAGGGGCAGCCAATGACGGGGCTGCAATAGAACAAGTCCCTGGCTATGTCTACTTATAGAAGGACATAGTTGACTTGATCGGTGAGGGAAGACGAAGTCTTCACCTAATGTTTCGATGTTGTCTCCTTTGCCGTACACGATGACGTGTATAGCTCAGGTTCAGAAAACGTCCACGATGACGTGAATGTAGTCTGATTGTGAAAGCAAGGCTTATCACATAGAACAGTACCTTTTTACCTCACCATTTCGAACATGACAAGGCCGCTCTGGTACTTTGCTGCCTTTTACCGCGCATGCGCGGAAATGATGTGTCCCGGTCGCCTCAGGAGCGTCACGACCAGCCTGCAAGCATCTACCAATCCGTAGACCTCTGGTCCGCCCTCAAAAGCCAGCTTCACGCGCCCTTTGATAGGAGCTTCGACGACCAGTGCAAAAGCCATTCGCTGGTCCTCTGTTGTAGCGATTACCCAATCGTTAGCCACAAGCCATTTATCTGCAGGCTCAACAACTGCGAGCCACATGCTGAGGCTGACCTCATTGCTTGGCTTTGCAAATAGAATAAGCTGGGCCTGATCCGAGGCGCCTTTTACTTTGAGTTTCGTGCCAGAGTCTACCAGCTGCTTCCAGCTTGCCCCTTTCACCCCGTGTGCGTAATAGACAGCAACCTCCCGCTCTGTGCCGGCCAGCCCCTGCCCCATAGCTAGCCTGGATGACAAGCGTTCAAGTGGCACCTCCAGTACAGAGCAAAGGCGCTCAGCATCCTCAAGCGTTAACGCAACACGTTTGTTTGTCAGACGGCTCAGATGGCCCGGTTTAAACCCTGCCGCACGCTCGATGTCGGCCAGCAGCAGCCCACGGCGATACTTAAAGTCTCGGCATGCTAGCTTCAGATTCTCGGCTTCGAGTGCAAGATCCTTTATCACACCACCTTTCCTCATTCGAAAAAAAAAGGACAACCGCTCAGCGATTGTCCTTTTCCGTTATGCAGTCTTCAACTGCTTATAAACACCACCATTTAATGCTAACTCTTTGAGGAATTTCAGCCTGCGTTCTGCTCCTTTCAGAGACAAAACCCCTTTCTCGACAATGATGTCTTCCCAATCAGGTCCCTTAACTCCAACTGGTTCTTCACCATAGATCATGAAGTCCACATCAACCCCTTCTTGCTGGAGCCTGTGGGCAAGCTTCAATGCGAAGTATTGACCGTCCCCCATCTTGCGTTTGTTCGATCCCGGCGTTACCTCTCTGTCCGGATCTCGATCACTCCAGATGATGACCTTGTCATACTTTTCTTGGTCAACGTTCATGCCCGGTAAGGAGCTGCACGAATAACCACATTTCACATCACCTCCTGTGGCCAGGTGAATTGCCCAGCCTTTCTCAACTCCCTCCGTGACGTTAAGAACACGGCTACTCGTACCTTCAACGACATTGATGCTGACCCCTTTCAAATCAGATAGAGGCGAACAGATCTTCTTCGTTTTTGGTACTGGTGCTTTATCTCCATCACTTGTGATGAAGATGCGATGGAACGAAACTATCTTTCCATCCTCACCCCGCATTGCACTGACAATGGCGGGGAAAACACCCAAGCAAACCGCCTTCCCTCCGTCGTCTGCAGCCCAATACTTCAGGCCTGGATGGAATTTCACATCATGCATTCTGAAGTTGTAGGGAATGCCTCGCTTGGCGAAGTATTTCCTAGCTGGATGTGCGGACCAAGCGTTCAGATCAACCAAGTCTCGGGCCATGAGGGTCAAGGTTTTCTTCCGCTTGGCTAGCTCTTTCTCATCCAATTCAGGCTTTGGGTTGCCAATCTGAACCTTCTTTCGATGGTCCACAAAGGTACCGCAACCGGCAGGGTCAAGCGCCTTCTGAATCTCAATCATTGTCGAGGTCCAGTCATGGCCAACGCCCACTTCTGTGAGCAGTTCTACAGGCCCCATACCCCTGTCTTGCATACAGGTGCAAATGGCCCGACCTTGATAATGCGCATTATCGGTAAAGCGAAAGTCACCCTTCCCTTGTCCCTTGCCGTGCCTCTGTGGGAACGGGCAATCAACACCCTTTCCAAGTTTTGCCAAGGCGTCGTCGTATGCATTGGTCATAAGCGATATAACCTGCAGCCAACCGCCTTTCTGACGGACTAAGCCATCAACATTGTCGAACAGCTCTTTCCTCTGTTTCGACTCTTGTTTCAATTTCGATTCATTTTTCATAGCTGCCTATCTCATTTAAGGAAAGGCAGCCTCCCATAAGGGCGCACTGCCCCTATGGGTTGGTGGTGTTTGGTTTTTAAAGAGCCTACCCGCAGGTAGTTCCATCATTAGATGGAAAAAAGAAAACCCGATAAATCGGGCTTTCGTGTTACTTGTTACTGCTATAGGGACAATCCAAGTCAGCAGCAGCGTAAGCTGCACAACGAGACTGGTTTGCGTCAGACATATCGCGGCGCGCTTCATTACTTAGTGAAAACCAAGCAAGAGCTGCGACACTTAATACTGCAACGACAACGACAACGCGAATCATATCTAGTCACCCTTCATCAGAGAGCAACCCTACAGCCGCCATTGGCAACTGGGTTGCCAAATGGCGTAATGGGAAAGGCAAGCAATCCCAAAACAACAATTAAACAAAAGCACTCAACTGCAATCAGCGCATAGCACTAACGCAGACAAAACTTCATCAACATACTCGTGCTCAAGAAGCAAGATCCAAATAGGTTGACGAATGTCACCTATAAGACTCATGCAAAAGCAGTCCATAAATGACAATCTCTTACCACTAGCAGAAAGCCGAAGCCTCAAATCCAATAGCAAGAAATGCGAATTGGAAATGGAAGGCCGAAGCGATCTGTTCCAACTCGTTGTTCATGTTGGTGGCGAATACCGTCACAAACACAAACTTCAATCCTTCAGCGATGACGCTTAGAGATTGATTTTGTGATCAAGCTTCACGATGACGTTAAGCGGAGAGATCACAGGTGGTACATCTTTGAGTCTATGTATCTGCCATTGATTAGCAACGCCCCGATGTCCCCAAATCCTTTAAAAATCTCAGAATCCACAGTTTGAACCCCAAAAAAAAGGCCTCCCGAATAGGGAGGCCTTCAGTTGATGCTTACTGGGCGTTATCGGGCGATCGAAACGATCTCAATCAGCTTGAGAGGGACGTCAATCGTCTTTTCAATGCCCTTCTCCAGGTAGGCCACGGTACCCAACGATGCTGACTTCGGCACTTGGTCCAACAGGAGCTGCCCTGTGAATGTTGTCTTGGCTTCAATGGCCATTTTGAAGCGCACCATAATTACAGGAAGCACGTGCTTATCAGCTTCTGCAGCAGCCTTAGGCTCGCCTGACTTCGCGGTGGTGTTTACACCCGCACCTGTGTCCGTAGCTGATTCAGAGGGCGCCTTGGTGCCGCCTGCTTCAGACGAATCGGTGGCTGGAGTTTTAAACTCAAGTTCATGAACGCCGGCTGCATCAGCCACACCTGCTTGGCCAGTACCTTCCCCGGCCCCAGCGACACCCTGTCTTGTCTGGGTTGTCACTGGCACCTCTGGGGTGCCTGCGCCAGGTGACGCAGTGGCGGGCGCTGAAGTTGATGCCTTCTGCTCTTCGAACATAGCCGGCCAGTCCCAGGACTCAACGTCAAAGGCAAAGCCTGGCTCTTGTTCGAGCTTCATCTTCACTGTGCGGAAGATCGAGCGCAAACGAGGCGCCTGAGGGTCTTCAAGAGTGATGAAGATTTGTTCTGCTACATCTTCACGTAGCTTCGCAATGCCATCAAACGTAACCAGCGAGTCGAGGTCAGTCAGCATCTTGCGATGGCATGCCGTTTTAACCAAGGGATTGAAGTCGGCTGCCTGCATAAGATAGCCAAGCGTCTTCTCGGTTTTACCCGGCAGGTATTCCAGCAGCTCTCGCTGGGAAACCTTCCTTCCGAGTTCCTCGCTCAGCTCATCGCGCAGCCGTCTGATTGCCATCCCTTCTTCTACAAAATTCAACGGACGACGTCGGCTGTTTTCTTGGATCTGAGAAAGCAGACGCTCAGAGCTCTTTTTATTCAGCCACTGGTCATCGACTCGGGCCATCACCTTGCGTGGTGTCGGACCAATTCGCGGGTCGTCCTTGCTAGTAAGGCGTGACGACAGCACCCGGAGGTGACCAAAAGCAATGCCGTAGGTACCGGGCTTCTTATTGAGCTTCTTGCAAAGCTCGGGTGGCAATGGGTAAAGAACTACCTCTTGGAGCTGGCCAACAGCGTCCATTTCCAGGCGGAACTCAATAAGCTCGGCCTTTTCGTATTCAACAACCTCCTCAGAACGGGTGTTGTTTTCCGGGAGGTAAACAATGTCATTGACTGGATCGAGGTAAAGGAGCTTGTCCTTGTTAACGCTGCTCTCAAGAGAGCCAACGTTAGCTGCAGCTGCGTTGCCGTGAGCAACAAGTCGTCCAAAATCGCGCTTTGCTTTCATATCGCCCCCTTATTGGCTCTGCGCTTCAGGTTGAGCCAAGCCCATACGCACAACACGACTGTAGTCGTTAAAGGCCTTGATTCGTTTCTTCGGGATCTCAGTGATCCGTGATGACATCTCGCCGTAGGCCTTGCGAGCCTCTTTGGAGGTGCGCTGTTCGCTACCGCTGCTGCGAAGGTGCCAAACAGGGACGCCAAGCCGCATCGCACGACGGAATGGTTTCGACATTCGAACAGCAGTCGGGATCAGCGGCTCACCAATGGCCGCTGCGAGCTCAGCATAATCATGCTTGGTCTCTTCGGTGCTGTCCTGGAGCTGGTTGATCAGAATGCCGTTGAGCTTAAGCTCAGTGTCCAGCAGGCCACCGATCGCATGCACGCTGTTCACAACACCCTCAAGTGCCGAGATGGCGAAAGTATCAACAAGGACCGGTGCGAAGATGTAGTCAGCTGACGCGCAGGCCGCAGTTGTGCGAATTCCAGGAGCCGGTGGCGTATCAAGAACAACAAAGTCGTAATCTTCGGCCAAGCGAGAAACGTTCTCGTAAAAAAGGCTCGCTGCGTCGATTGACTGTGTATCAACGTTGGTGAGCACGTGTGAGTTGCGCTGGGTTGCAATCACATCAATCCCGCAGGGATGGCTGAGCGGAGTGAACTCATTCATTTCTTCGGTAAAGAACTGAACTGCAGCAGTGTGCACGTACTGGTTCAATACCGCTGGTTCAAAGAACAGCTCTGTCAGGTTGCCCTGCCCGTCGAGGTCAACCACAGCCACCCGGTAGCCCAGCTCATTCAGGTAGTGGGCGAAGTTGAAGGTGGTAGACGTCTTGCCGACGCCACCCTTCTGATTCGTTATCGCAATGACCTTGCTCAGCCTTTTCTGGCTGCGATTGATCTCCGCTGCAATCTGTTGGGTTCGAGTAGTCATGTCTATCTCCTATAGATCTGGGACTACTTTAACCACGCGCAGCTATTTATCAAGGGAAAATAACCGAAAATCCGCGCAATGCGTGGAAGGAAGAGCGCCTTATAAGGCGCTAGATTTTCAGAATATCTATTTAATTCAGACGTTTAGAATGATTTTATCTATCGCTGGCAGGGCACTAAAAAATTACCCAAATAGGCATTTTTAATGCATTTTTTCCGCGCACTGCGGATAAAACAAAGGGCGATCAATAGGTCAAATTCCTCTGTTTACCGCGCATGCGCGGAAATTCTCCCTATAGCTCACTCAAGATCCCGCTCAATTAGAGTTGCATTACTTGTTCTGGTCGTCTGATTTAGGAACGCAATCCTAGACAATGCGTCGGCCTTCTCAGTGTAACGCCCCATGAAGAGCACATGCTCGCTTGTCGAGCCCACGAAACGGTACTCGAAGTCTGTGATGCCATACGCTTTCAAAAACGCTGCGAACTTATCGGCGCTGCCTTTCTCCGAGTAGCGGTAGACAACACGGTAGACCGTCGCTCTCGGCTCAATCACTATCGGCATAACTTGACCGCCAGCGAGCGTCGAAGCTGTGACGACAGAGTCTCGGACCTCCTGCCTGATCGGTCGTTCATGTTCTGGCTTGAATGTCGAAACAACAAGGATGGGGTCAGGCTCTTGATTCTCTGGAATCGACACCGCAACTGCAGGAGGCATCACTGGCGTCGGTTGCGTAGCCGGTGCCTGAGGCGCAGTGCGGGGCGCGGCAACGACCTGAGTTTCGCGCGACTGTCTACGAGTAGAGAAACGCTGAGGCTCGTCAGTGTATTCGCCCGCATATACCGCGCGCGATGTAACCACAGGCGCAACGACCTGTGCTTTGGCCACTTCGGTCTTCACCTCAAGAGCTGCAATTTCACTTCTGGCAGCATTGGTGATCTCTGTTTGCTGTCGCGCCAGCTCGGCCTGAATTGCCGCTACATCTGCTTCTCTGCGACTATCGTAAGCAGCTCCCTCTTTCAGGGCCTGAAGGCTCTCTTGGAGGTCTCTATTCACTGCGGCAATTTCAGCAATTTTCTTGGCCTGGATATTGTCCTTACTGGCTGAGAACCCGGCTTCAAGGGTTGTTAATGCAGTTGCCTCGCCTGCCGAGCCAGTTGGGGCGTTAGACGCAAACTCGGTAGGTCCCGGGAGCAATGACTCTCCCAGATCGTTCAGTTCTTCAAGATCAGACCTGAGAGCCGCAACGGTTTGACGCTGCGCATCAATACGCCCTTCATATTCGGCAGCTTTTGATCCCATCTCGAGTTCGATACTTCGGATCTGACTCTGCAGATCGGCGATCTGGCTCCTGTAGCCGGACTCCGCTTGATCCCTGTCACGCTCAAGGCTTCTCAGCGTCAATTCTGACTTCTCAAGATCTGATCTGACTCTCCGAGCTGATTCGGCATTAGCCACCACTAGAGTTAGCCTTCTTCGCTCATCAAGAGCGGCCGCTTGGGCTCGAGCTCGCGACTGGGCGTACTCTTCAGCTGAGAGGCGCTGTCGGTTGGCGGAATACTCAAGCTCAAGCTCCTGCAGCTGAGCCCTAGAGTCCTCTTGGATTTTCCTGATCCGCTCTTCAGCCTGGGAGCGCAACCGGTCCCCCTCTTTAGCTAAGTCCAGGGAGGAGTACCCTGATGCGTAGGTGTCGCTCAGCGCTGCAAGCTTGCGGTTCGCTTCGATCTCGGCTTCCATGAGGCGCCGATCTCTCTCGTTTTCAATCAACGAACGCTCAACCGCATGTTGACCAGTCTCTCTGGCCAACCTTACCTGTGTTTCGAAGGTCGCCTCAGCATAGTCTGTCATCCTCGTAGCTTCGTCATCGCTTCTTCGGATCGAGCCTTGGCCGGCCTCAATCTGGCTAACCCCTAGAGAAGCCTCCAGCGCCTGTCTCTTCTGCTCAAGATCTTGGAGCTGAGTCTCATACGCTTCTATCTTTCGGCGATAGATCATTTGCTCTTCGGTGTACCTCTGCCCGCCAAGGGAGTCGAGGACCCTGTCCGAGTAAAGAGAGGTTGGTTGTGGGGCGCCTAGGTCCACAGGCTGATGCTGGCTAGCACAGCCAGAAGCGATGATTGAAAGGGCCAGAACTGTCAGGGCAAAGGGACTACGCATTGGGATCTCAGGTTGCGAGCTTTCTCATACCTTAAAAGTGCAAAAGCAAAGCCCCTGAAACTGGGTGTGGCGCTGATAGTGGTGTGCGGGTGGTCGCTATGATTCCAGGTCAACCCTCCCCAACTCAAGGCCTAGACCCTGCAGTATCCTGACGAAGTCCTCTGTGCACCCGGCGCTGATCCCCAGTTGCCACCCACCTCGATCAGTCCTTCGTACGACGCATGGGTGCCCGGTGTGCTGATGAATAAGTCCCTGAAGGATTTCGGGCGTCGGTTTCCAAGTACGAGAGCTCAGATCCGGCATACCCTCCTGCTTGTCCTTCAGCTCCCTCTGAATATCTCGTGCAGACCAGCCATCTTTAACTGCCTTGCGGGCTAGTCGCGTCTGAATTGCTGCACCACGAACACTGCAGATCACTCGTGCTTGAGAGAAGGAAAGATCGCCGGCATCCAGCAGGGCCTGAACAGCTCTGGGCAGCGAAAGAAGTCTCAAGTGATTCGTTATATGGGTACGGCTTTTCGAAACTGACTGGGCAATGTGTTGATGTGTCAGTCCACAACCCTCAAGTTGAGCGTACAGTCTAGCTTCAACGACTGGAGTTAATTGTCCCTGATACAGACGATAGAGGGCGTTAACTACTGATGCCTGGGTGTCGCTGAAACTACCGGAACAGCACATGACCTTTGAGAGCTCGCATTCCCTCGCAGCAGCCAAGATGTCATGCCCCGCTATGACCTCAAACCGGCCTGCCCCTTTTCCTGGCCGGACAATCACAGGCTCAAAGTTGATGTCTCCTGCTTTCAGGGTGTTCACTATCTCACGTAGTGCGCTTGGGTCTATCTGGCCTGCCGCCACCAGCGGGCAATGGTCAGCCATTTCCAGGGGGATCTGGAAGTACGCCTTTTCTAGCAAGCCAAGCCCAAGCAACTCAGACTGAAGTGAGCGGTAACCTGCTGATTTCATTTTGTTTTTAATCACTGCTCACCGTTCCACGCTAAAGTTGGATGTTCCACGAGGAACAAGCGCCATGCTGTGTAACATGTTACACGCCTTTAGGTCGCGACAACCACCTTAGTCGCCGGGGATCGCCTTTGCCGCGTCGATCGAGCTGTCGTCTATTCGCCCCCAAGCCTTTGTCGTTGGGACTAGGCGAATCACGACGCCTCGATTCTTCTGTCTGAAGGTATAGCCAAGGGGCTGTGCCACGTACTTGGGGCTATCGTCAGGCAGTATCCCGTTATGAACCAACGCATCGACAATTGGCTTGCAACCTGATGTAAACCCCTCGACATCAAGGCAGATGTTCTCGGAGGTAGCGTAGATCTCCTCAATGATCACGGGATAGGTGGCGCTTTCTATCCATTGCTGGACTTCACTTGCCCACAGGTACCGCATTGCTTCGACCCGCTTGAACCAGGTCGTCTTCAATTTGGTTTGGTGTGCATCATGCATACGCAGCGAGGTATTCAGGCCAAGGATCATTGCCCTAGGAAAGACCATCGTCAGGGAGTTGGTGGCCGCGCAATAGGATGCAAAATCCGCACGCGAGTCTTGGTTGTTCAGCGCAACCTTCTGGCTTCTAAGCCTGGCCTGGCTTGGCTTGCGATCTGAGCCAGCCCCCGAGTCTCCATTCTGAGGCCTTACCCTCCCCTCCCCTGCCTGCGTTGGAACTTGCTCCTTCTGCAGACCTCGTGCGGCTCGTGACTGCTCCTGTTTTTCTATCCGCGCCAGCAGCGCTGGATCACTCGCGATTGCCCATCTTTTGCCCATGACTACTCCCCAAGTTTTGGGGGTGACCATAACGGCGATTTTTTGAAAGGACATGTTCGGACTTAAAGATCGCAGCCCTTCGGCGTTTCACTTGTAAGTATCGGATGGAGTTATAGCCAATATGAAATTGAACCGTATTTGCCTTGTGGATGACGCCAACGGCATTCATGCCCTAGCCAACAGATTGTTCGTGCAGAAGCTGGGAAAAGAGCTGGTGGCTGCACACAGTGCGTTCGAAGCCTTGGAGGTGATCCGGAATCAAAAGCCAGATGCCTGCTTTATTGATGTCGAGATGCCTGACATCAATGGCCTACAGCTGGTCAGCATTCTGAGAGCCAACCCTGAATACGTGGATATGCCTATCGCCATGCTGTCAGGGGCATCGAGCATCTTTGACAAAGAGAAGGGCCTGCTTGTCGGCGCCAACATCTACCTAACAAAGCCGTTCTCATTAGAGAGCATTGAAAGCGCGCTTGGGGAGATGGAGGCGTTCTATGAGTGAAAACCTTGAGCAGAGAAGGCTGGCCGCTTTCTTCCTCGGTGATACGCGTTGCATGTGCGTGACAACGAATCTGGATGCGGTAACAGAGTCGCCAAAAAACTTCCGAATATTCCCGGGCACTAAGCCCTACTTCTCAGGAAATGCGCGACTCGGCCGAGACTTGGTCTCCTACTTTCATCTCCCAACGTTCTTTGGTCTTGCAGGCCAGAAGAGTGAGGCCAGCCAGGATGAACACCCAACAGACTTCGTGCTGCGTGACCCGCTTTCGCCCTCAATGGTTGGCCTGCATACCGATGGGATCGTTGCTTTCGTTCCTGTCATCGAGCTGAAGGACGCAGATCCAGCTGGACTAAGCATCCCCTCAAAGCTCGCCCCTTACTGCACTGGGGTGGTCGAGTACCAAGGTGCCATGTGGGCGCTCGTGTGCCTAGAGACAATCATCCGAGATAACAACTTTCGCTCTGTTGAGCTCCCAGCCTAGAGGCCTGACCTGTGAGTAAGAACCTTCTAATCCCAACCTGCGTTCTGACAATTCTTGCTACCGGTGGATTCGCCGGGTACTCGGCGTTCGAGTACAACAAGGGTGTTGAAGCTGACCGCTATTACGCGTCCGTGGCGACGACACTTCAGAACAACGTCGAACGTACGATTGCCGTTTCTATGCGGGCTGCCCGTGACACCTCCTACACCGGCGAACTTGAACAGCTGGCATCAGCGGTGAACCAAGCAATCAACTCACTCGGTAGTGGCAATATATCTGCCGGCATCCCGCCTGCGCCTGAGTCGATCGACTCCGCATTGCGATCGCTGATGGAGCCCTGGGCCAATGTTGAGGTGGCTGTAGAGTCCATCGCCGCTTCCCGTGAAACCAACTCCACATTCAGTCGCCAATCAGCCGAGGCACGCTCAGTGGCCGGCCAGCTCCAAAATGAGCTGAAAGCCGCAATGACACTGATAGAAGGGAACGGCCAAGTTGACGAGCGAGCCCGTAAAGCTCTGACCGAGTCGTGGAATGACCTTAGATCCAACCTTGAGATCGTAACCACCGGCTCCGATTCAAGCGCAGAAGCACTCCGGATCGCCCACGACTCTGCTGCCGAATTCATTTCAGTTGTCGCTCAATACGGTAACTTGATGCCCCGAGATCCGGAACTGATCAATCCACTTCTTGCAGGCTATCGAACCGCTCAGAATTTTCAGCGCGTGGCCTGGAGAGCGCTCGAGTCATCCTCTGGCCAGGTTGATAACGCCCCACACGCTCAAGCGATCTGGGCAGCGCGTACCAATCTCAACAGTGCTCTGACGACGCTGCAGCACGCGGTCAATTCGCTGCCACAAACCCGCCCGATTAACGGGCTCATTCTGACCGGCGCGATTGGAATCTTTCTCTTCACCTCGCTTGCCAGTTTGCTTCTTATCCTGCGTAACACCTCTGCACGAATGAAGCAGGCGGAGACAATGGGCACATCCATTCGCTCTTCCCAAAAAGAGCGCTCCACAGAGCTTGCTCTTCTGCTGGAGGAGATGGAAAGAGTTGCCGCCGGCGACCTCACGCAAACCATTACAACTGGTAAAGACTCAACGGATGAAATCGCATCTGTACTGAATGACGTATTTGGGTTCGTGAGAAGCCTTGTTCAAGATGTCCAGCAGACGATCGTCAACCTGTCAGCAGCGTCAGAACAGACGCTGACCATGGCCAGAAACGTCAACCGGAACCACAACGAGCAAGATCGGGCAATTTCCCACATCACCTCACTGGTGCAGGAACTGGGCTCCTTCACGGACCAAACCGACACACTGACAAACACTACTCGCGAGTCCTCTCAACAGGTTACTGAGCAAGTAAAGAACGGGAGCAAGGCGGTACAAGAGGTGCACGAGGGTGTAATGAAGCTCTCGCAGTCCAACATGAATATCATGCACCACACCAAAGCCATGACCGAGAACATCCAGAATCTCGAGCGCCTGGTCGATGTGGTAAAGAAAGTTGCCAGCCAGTCAACGTCCTTGGCATTCAACGCGCACTTGGTTGCAGACGCGGTTGACGACGACCGGCTGTCCAAGCGAATTCGTGTCAGCGCTGAGGCCATGACACAGCTGGCCACTCACGCAAATGAAGCCTCTGAGCAGATCACAGCAGCCCTGAGCGGCATCAACTCTGCGGCCAAAGACACTCAGTATGTTCTCGACGATTCTCAAAAAGAAATCCAGGAACTGAAGACCCGCTCTGATAGCGCCTTGTCTGCCCTTGGAGCAATCAGTGAGCAGACCAATGAGCTGGCTGACCACATCACTTCCGTAATGCAGCAGACCTCGCAGCTCAAGCGTCAGTCGGGCCAGGTCAGTGAAACGATCGAGTCAATTCACCACTACGCCACAGAGCAAAGTGCGGCCAGTGAGCAAACCGCTTCTGCGATCAGCAATCTGAACGATCAAGCTCAGTCGGTGGGTCAGACCCTGGCCAACTTCAAGGTGTAAATCCCTGATGATTTCAGCAGCCGCTTCTCTGACAGAGGATCAGTGGATCGAGGTCCTCTACAACCGCTTCCGCATTGAGGTATCTCAAGACCGGAGGCCAGCTTTGCACCGTGCCATTGGGGCGTATGCGCAAAGCATAGGTGAGGACAATGAGTCCCTTCTGGCCAAGGCACTAAGTCGTCAGCTTTCTGCAGAGAACTGGTCCAAGATCATCCACCTGGCGACCAATCATGAGACCCGGTTCTTTCGTAACCGGGCCATTATCGACCAGCTCTGTAACTATGCAGAGACCTTCGCCAGACCAAGGGTTCTATCTGTCGGCTGCTCCACTGGCGAAGAGCCCTACTCAATTGCAATTGCTCTAGCAGAGCGCGGGTTGGCCAACTTCAAAGTGCATGGGATTGATGTCTCTGAAGACTGCATAGCAGCAGCAAGCGAGGGCATCTACAAGGCTAGCGAGGCGATCCCATCCCGCTACGTCAAAGAAGTCACCAATGGTCATCTGCGCTTCTACGACTGGCTCAAGGACTTTGTCACCTTCAGTCAGCACAACGTGATGTCTGACCGCCCTATCGGCTTCACAAACCCCAGCGTGATAGTTACTCAGAACATGCTGATCTATTACCGAAAAGAAGCTCGCCACCGGATTTTAGAAGGTCTCGCTTTAGGGCTGCCTATCGGTGGCTATCTGATTACAGGCCCGTCTGAAGACGCCGGCTGGAAATCGACAGATCTACAACGCCTCCCAGTTCCTACAGCTTCCGTATTCAAGAGGACACAATGAACCCCGCAAAAATCGCTCACCTATCTTGGGTTCTTGGGCCAATTGGCAAGAACATTGCGAAGGCAAAGGCTGCAATGGCGGACTACACGCAGAAGCAGCTGAAGCTCAGCGCACCCCCGGCCGGTGCTAACGAAGTCTGGTTTCATAACGCTCAGGAAGAGCTAGAAAAAAGTGCCGATATCCTTGCGAGCTCGTTGACGGAGATCGAGGCAGCGCTCGATATCATCCAGTGCGTTGGGGGCCACATGCTGGCAAAAGAGCTCAACACGCTCGCGTCAGTCGCACTCAACAACCTGAGCGCCGATGATCAGGAAAAGTGCTTTCTCAGCATACAAGAAGCAATGGACGTATTGCCGAGCTTCGTTGGCATGGTTATCGACGGCGCCCACGACTCAGCCGGTGTGCTTCTGAAGTACATCAATGATCTGCGTGCACTACGTGGTGTCTCTGCGCTCAGCGATGACAGCGCCCTGCCTATCAACCTTAGCTTTGCGTACAAGAGCCCTCCCCCTTACGAAGCGGACTGCGATCTCGATGATCGTGAGAGGGTTTTCCAGAAAGCATCGAAGGACTTCTGCAAGCTCTATAGCAAAGCGATGAAGCTCCGCTCCCAAGAGCAGTGGATCGAGATGCGGCAGATTCTGAAGGATCTTCAGAGAGTCACAAACGATCCAGAGCTAGGGTCGTATTGGTGGGTTGGGGAGGCTATCGTTGATGTGATAATCGCTGATGGTCTGTACCTGCCCCCGACGATCAATACTGCCCTTCGTGTTGTCATGGTAGCGACCCAGCGAGTGAACCAGGGCGAGATGGCTGCGAAGGAAAACCTGAATGCCGGCAAGTTCTCAGCACTGCTCAACAGCCTCTCTATCAGTCGCAAGCTGACCCCTACGGCAAATGAAGTGATAGAGCACTTCGACGTGAAGAAGAATGTCGAAGAAGATCAAATTCAGCACCTCCAAGAAATGCTGGAGGCGCAAAGCGTTGAGTCGATCAACGATGTGATCCCTGAGATCCGGACCCGGCTTGAAGCGGCCATGGTCTCCTTTGGGCGCGCCGTCGGCGCAAAGCGCATGGAAGGCTTCCAAATCCAGAAGAAAGCCTTTGATCAATCAGTGAGAACCATCGCAAACGTATTCGGTATCTTCAATGAGCACGAGCTGTCTGATACCAGCTTCAACCTCGCTGACATGATGATGGGTGCGCAAGCGCCAGCAGACCTCACCAGTGAAGCAATCGAAACGGTCAAAGACCAAATCCTATTCCTGGACGCGAGGCTCACCCAGCTGGATCGCAACCCAGCTGCCGAGTTACTGCAGATCCATGATGTTACTTCTGACGTAGTGGATGTCCTCGCTGCTGAGTCGCTACGTGACCTCAAAAAGGTCTGCAACCTCATCGCTACGCACATTGATAGCGGTGGCGGCGATCCGGCTAAGCTCCTTGAAGCCCTGACATCCCTGCATGACCTGGCAAACGTCCTCGAATTTGCAGGCTCGACAACGATCGGCATGACATTGGCCGCTGTAGTCACACAGATCACAAACGAAGTTCAGGGTGGAAAGCTCGCCGGTTCCAATCAGATCGGCCACGCTGCTCGCGCCCTCGTTTGCATCGAGATGTTCCTCCAGTACATCAATGCCGGCCTGCAACCACCGCCAAATCTGCTGGAAAAAGCATCCGAGGCGGTCACAGCCATGGGTGTCACCATTCAGGGGGTGGAACCGGTAACAACGTCAGCCTTGCTTGCAAAGTTTGAAGAGACTGCAGATGAGGAGTTCGACTCTGACCCATTGCTGAGCGAGATCTTTGAGCTACGCCCTACCCTCGAGAACGCGACGAAGCGCGGGACAATCTCCTCACCTGCAATCCTCTCTGAGCTGGCAACTGCAGCGCTTAAGCTGGGCTCCGCTGCAACTCTGAAATCCGAAGAACAGTTTTCGAAACTCTGCCGGGGAGTCGCTGAGCTGGCGACCGACGTGCCTGGGCGACTCGAAAGCGATGCGGCACTTGAGCAGTCAGTCGAGAGCTTGCTGGACCGGAGCGTTAATCTGGTGCTCCGCTGTATGGATGAATACTCATCCAAAGGGAGAATTAACCTCTTTCTTGTCGATACGATTGAAGCGTTGTTCGAGTTCGTAGGCGGTTCAGAAGAGAACGGTCTCAACAGCGCGCCGGCAACCACGGCGTCTAGTGTTGAGCCTGTGGCAGAAGTGGACGAGTCCAAAGCAGCCCGCGCGCTTCCTGAGGGTACCGACCCCATCCTTATCGGCCTGTTCCGGGAGGAGTTTGCTGAACAAGTCTCCACGCTAAGGGCCTGCTTGGACAGTCATCCTGCAAATGTCACTGAACAGACATGCAGAGCGGTTCATACACTGGTGGGATGCTCAGCATCCGCTGGCTGCATGCCGGTGCATGAGGTGTGTGGGGTTCTTGAAGAGCGCCTGTACTACATGAATGCGAATGCACAGGTCCTGAGCCAAACCCAAGCTGAAGATCTGGCGGACTTGCTTACTGAACTGGAAGCCTTTGCCGACGAATTCCCCTGGACGACTGAATCAGAACTGCTTCCTGCATGGATTGACGCAGCCAACCTGGGCCAGGAACCCACCAACTCAACAGCCCTCGATCCCGTCGAGGCGCCGCATGAATATGAAGCTCCGGAGCAAGAGTCTGAGACTGTCACACTGGTAACCATAAAGCCCAATGTAAGCTCGGCTTCGCCTGCTGCCACTGAAGAGACGGACACTGTTGACCTCGGTTACGAGACTGACATGGTTGAGCTGTTCTTCATGGACGCTGACGAAGGCATTCCGGATCTGCAGCAAGCTGTTCAAGAGTGGCTGAACAACCTGAGCGACAATGATCTCGCCGTCAGCATCCGAAGGCATATGCATACCTTGAAGGCGTCTGCAGGCCTGATCCAAGCGCATCAGATCCAAGGCCTTACTCACAACATGGAGTCCCTATTCGACTCAGTGACTTGTGGGAACATCCAAGCAGACAAGGCCTGCGCCGATCTGGTTGAGTACGTTCTGAATGACATCGTCTCGCTAACTGATTGCATTCGGCAGAATGAGCCCTGCCCTTCGAATGAGGAGCTCATTTCTTTCATCCAGCAGTGCTGCGAGAACTACTCCGTTGATGCCGAAGAACTGGCGCGCCTGACCAGCCAGGCGCCAGCCATTGAACAAAGTAGTCCGGGCGATGCTGCCGATACTTTGGCTCAGATTACTGAGGGCCCTGCCGAAGACCAGGCACAGGCTTCTATGCCTGCCGAAGAAGTGCCGCATGATAGCCATGAGGTTGAGGCGATCGCGCCGGCTCCCGAGACTGACGACAAGGCCGAAGTCGAGCAAACAGCTGAACCGCCGAGCGTCCCTGCTGAAGAGCCCCGCTTAAAAACTCGACGTGGTAAGCGTGGCTTGCGCGGCAGGGCTGGCAGCGCAAAAGCCGGACAACCCGCCCCTACAGCAACTGTTGAGACCGTCGTCGTTGATCAGCAACCCACTGCTGAGCCTGCTCACGCAGTGCCAACGCTTGAGTCCATGCTCGACAACCAAGACGTTTTTGAAGAGGCAGTTGATCCTAGCACCTACGTGCTCCCTGAGCCCGCTCTCGACCCTCTGGCCCGGAACGGGCGTGATTCAGATGGCGCGCAGGCCAAGAGGAGACGCCGCGCGGCTAAGAAGATCCACGCTGACCTGATTCAGGCTGAGCCTGCTCACGCAGTGCCCACGCCAGTGTCCATGCTGGACAACCAAGACGTTGTCGAGGAGCTAGTTGATCCCAGCTCCTACATAATCCCTTGGCCGGTTCTCGACCTGCTTGCCCGGAACGGGGGTGAGTCAGATGGCGCGCAGGCCAAGAAGAAAGGCCGCGCGTCTAAGAAGATCCACGTTGACCTGATGCACCTTGATAGCTCCATCAAACAAGCGGAGGAGCTAAAAGCGTCCTCCTACCGCCAGAACATACTCTACCGAGAGATGATGCTGTCGATTGTAGCTCTCAGGGAAAAGCTGTCACTGCACTTGATGCATCACAACAAAACCACCGTGCAGTTGAGAGACTTCAACTCCCGTCGGTTCAATGAAAGCATGATGTCTGAAAGCACTCTGAGCCCAGAGCAGCGCAAGCTGTCACTTGAGCGTTTTAACCACCTTTCAGACAGCAATACTCAAGCTGGGGTAACGATCGAGCAGTTGCTCCAGGACTGCCAGGACATCATTGGCCAATCGACCCTTCTGAGCAGCGCCTTCAAGCACCACGCTGAGGTTGTCGGTGGACTCCAAAGAGATCTCCTGTCATCGCGACTGGTGACCCTGAATGATGAGAGGCCCGGGATCAACGGAACCCTAGTGTCCGCCCTTAAGCACGCGAATAAAAAAGCCACTCTTGAATTCATTGGTGGGGATTCGGGGATCGACCGAAAAATGCTCGAAAGCCTTAGAGACCCTCTTCGTCACATTGTGAACAACGCAATTGCTCACGGGATCGAGTCACCCAGTGAGCGCGTCAAGGCCGGAAAGAGAGAACAGGGCAAAATCACCATCAAGGCTGAAAGGCGAGGTAGATCCCTGCTCATCTCGTTGTCGGATGACGGCCGAGGGATTGATCCTGAGGCGATCAGACAAAAAGCGATCGCTACCGGCAAGCTGGACAGTGAGCGGAAGCTGACTGATGAGGAGGTGCTCTACCTGATCACAGAAGAGGGCTTCTCCATGTCCAGCAAGGTGGACCAGCTCTCGGGACGTGGTGTGGGAATGGACATCGTTCGAAACAAGGTCGAAGCCATCGGCGGACATCTGACGATCTCCTCTGAGCTCGGCAAAGGAACCACTTTTGTTCTCGACCTGCCCTCAACCATGGGATCTAACAGAGCCCTGGTTTGCCGGATCAGTGATCAGTGGTTTGCTATCCCGACATCGAACATGACTCAGGTGATGGACTATCCGACTGATCAACTGACCCTCATCAAGTCCAAACCGGGAACCCCCACTATTGTTTTCGAGGATAACCAGTACGACCTCGTTCACCTAGCCGACCTGATTGCTGTACCGGATCTCAAGCAGATGCCGAATGATCAGCAGAAGGTAACCCCCGTCGTGCTAATTGAGCAGGGGGGCGTAAGGCTGGCCGTAGAGGTTGAGCAAGGCGTGTCAATGCCAGAGATCCACGTAACGAAGTTCGAGGGCATTCTCGGTGGCGTGAGAGGGATCGTCGGCAGCACCGATATTCATGACGGGACGCCAGCACTGGTAATTGATGCGATCGAGCTGGCCAGGCTAAACCTGACCAAATCAGAGACCGGATACTCGCCGAAGTTGTACCGCGTTCGAAGAACAAAAACTGAAGACAAACCCTTGGTGCTGGTGGTTGAAGACGCAGCAAGTTTCCGCCGCATGCTTACAGACCATTTTGAAAGGCTGGGTTGGGAAGTGGTGACTGCCCGGGATGGTAAAGACGCCCTGGATAAGCTGCCTACCCTGAAGAAGGTCAACCTATTTGTCGTTGACGTGGAAATGCCCAGGATGGACGGGCTGACGCTAACCGGCGAGCTTCGTAGTCAATCCAAGCTGGATCACATTCCGATCATCATGCTGACCACTCGCGCCAACGTCGAGGAAAAAGCGAAGGAGCTGGGTGTGAACGTTTTCCTTTCCAAACCCTACAACCCGGTAATGCTGAACCAGGCCATCAACGAAGTCTGTGCCCCTGTGAAGCAGAAGGAGGCGCACGCATGAGGCTCGCCATTGCAAGCATGAGCCGCACTCAGCTGGGGATTATGGCCGAGATTCTGAGCCCAATTTTCCCTGAGCTAGAAACCTACTCTCGAGATGAGATTGAATCCGGAGAGGTTTCGCGGAGCAGCGCCCACGTTATGATCATCGACTACTTCGACGGCTCTATGATGGAGTTCGACTCCATCCTCAACCTTCTCGATGTTGATGAACCTGTTTCAATACTCTCGGAAAAGGATCTGTATCCGCTAAGCCATGTCGAGAGAATCGTTTGGCGGAACAAAATAGTCGAGGAGATCGTTCGGCTACTCCCCCATCTCAAAGATGAGCTGCTGGAGAGCTCAGCAGCTGCGGCCGAAAATGATATCTGGGTCATCGGATCAAGCTCCGGCGGCCCCGATGCTCTAAGGTCATTCCTCTCTGCCCTCCCCGCCCTTCCAATATCGCTCGTGCTGGCTCAGCACATCGGAAGTGAGGCCGGGATCAATTCACTGGCCACCCTGCTCAACAACCGCCAAAACAACTGGCAGGTGCACCTGATGCGAGAGGGTCAAAAGATCGTGCCGGGCAATGCCTATATCGTCCCTCGCGATCATGCCGCATCAGCAAAGGGCGACCGCTGGGCCCTTAAACCATTTTCGATGCCGGCCAGCCCTAGCCCCTGTATTAACGCGACAATTCGAACACTTCGCCGTGTTGAGAATAGGAAATTGGGTGTAGTCATTCTGTCCGGCCTGGGTGATGACGGCGCAGCTTCACTCAAAGAGATTCAGGGCAGAGCGATCATGATTCTCGCGCAGGCTGCAAGCGAGTGCGCAGCCAGCTCTATGCCTGATTCGGCACGCGCCTCAGGAACAGTCCACAAAAGTGGCACTACGCAAGAGCTGGCATTGACCATAGCCAAGCACTACGGCTTCGGTACCGCCTGAAGACTTGCGGGCCATGCCTAGCGAGCTTGGCCCGCGTCAAGAAGCTCCCTCACAGCTCGAGCCTGATCCCTGACGCAAGCCGGGAACATTCCCTTGAGCACTCCCTTGGCTTCAGGGTGCTGGCCGTCAATAAGCTCCTCAACGAAATTTAGCTGCTCAGCTTCATCTGCCGGAAATGCCAAAGACTTGAATCTCACCCGACTAATCGTATTGGTCCCGAGCTTGGACGTTAGAGCTAATTCGTCTTCAGATAGCACTGTGGCGAATTGCTTTAACAATGGTGACGTGGTGACCTGAATGCTTTTCATAAAGCCCTCCTTACACAGCAGAAGGATCTCATGGCCAAGCATGTGTCATCGGGGGGATTCCGCGCATGCGCGGAAATTGAGTAGGCTGAATGAAAGGCAGGTTTTCCGCGCATGCGCGGAAAATGAAATAGGGCTTAGTCTTACCCACTTCCGCGCATGCGCGGAAATGGGCGAATTGCCGACTTGCTAACAGGGGATCTGGGGGGCGCAGAATCCGAAGATTTCTTCGTACTTTTTGCAGCAAACGACGGGAACCCACCAAACAAACGTGTAGGTGTGATCAATCGACACGTTGCCCAGCCTCATCTGAGTATCCAGTCCTAACGATCCGGCCCTAAGCCCAACTGTAAGGTGGGGAGTAGTTTGCTGAAGCTTTCCGACTGCGATGGTGGTATCGAACGGTAGTGAACCGATCGCGTTCCTTGCCACATGGAGAGCCCTATACGCTGCAATCCCAGCATTGATGACCGGGCTATCATTCTGGGTGGCCATTTGGCGTGGATACAGCGGCCCCCAGTTAGAACCAATGCAACGTTCCAGTCCGAACATAGATGACACCGCGCTCCCCAGTGCAGAACACTCCAACTCGGTAGGAGGGATCATCCCCCAGTCGCGGCACCCGGTGTTCCAGGTGGGGTCAACCTCAGTGGTGTATAGCAGGCGTGGGAAGCAACTCGGAATGGCACTATTCAACCCTGAGACGGCCTGAGCGATAGCAGGGTTGGCCAGACCTCCGCATGAACCGACACTGGTGATGCTCCTGAACGATGCTGACTTTGCTTTGTTCACTCCGCACATCTTGCAGCCTTGCCCAGCCATAGCGACGTTAACTGCCCAGTCTGGGATCTGCCAAAGCCTGACGTGCGTTGTGGTGTAGTCGTTCGAATCAACGCCGGCCGACAAAGGACTTCCGATCGAGAGCCCTCCACCAACAGCCGTATCCCCTCCCCCTTTGATCACCTCACACAACACCACTGGCTGATAGTGAGAGACAACAAGGTAGTCGGGACAGAAATAACAGCAGGGCGAGAATATCTTGTACTCAAGCGTTAGCGGATCAACGGTGAGTAGTTGCGCCAGGCTGATTGAGGCAGCTCGGGTCTGGGGCGAATAAACACCAAGCCCCAGAGCGCCGGCGGCTACGGCTGAGCCAGATAGTTTGAGAAAGGATCGTCTTGAGAGTGCAGAAATCACGGGGAACCTCGTAGTCGATTATCTAATAGTGATTCCGCTCGATCCCAAATGCACCGAGTAGAAAGGACTCAGCGACAACGAATCCGTAAGCTATGGGGATAGGAAATACTCGGAGGATTATCGTGCTGGATAACTTTATTGGCCTTTCGCTGCTGCTCGTTTCTGTAGGAGGGATCTTCTTCCTGTGGATGCAGAAACTCAGACCGGCGACCCCAGCGGAAATAGAAGCGGCCGAGCTCAATGAGCATCCTCAAAATCAGCCCTTGGAGCTGAGAAGCCCCTTGGCTTATGTTTCATCTGAGGATGTCTATCAAGATAGCGAGCAAGGGGCAGGCTTTGAGTCCAGCTCGAGCGCCAGCAATGAAGACCCTGCCACTAGCAACGAAAGCGAAGTGCAGAACCAAGGAGATACTGGTCAAGTGGTGGCTGAAGAAGACGCCGTGGCAGAAACGCATTTAGGGCTGGCCCAGCAGTTCTTTGACCTTGGCGATTTTGAGGGAGCAATGGACTTCACCTTGCTGGTTCTGGAGAATGCCGACGCATCCCAGGACCAGCGATCAAGGGCGAAGTCCATCAGGTCGCTCTGCCGTTAAGCACTCTGCATCGCCGCCCAATAGGCCCGCAGTTCAGGCACTTTCGCCAGCTTGGCTTGAGCCGCCTTCTCTACACGGTTGATATTCTGTGGTGATGTTTCCAGCCACTCAGCCAACTCGCCAATTGTCATAAATCGTGCGCCTTGAAGCTCAAGGCGATGTTTCATAATCAGGCAGTCGCGGTCTGACAAATGCTCCTTCAAGACCTTGGCGATAAAGTCAGCCTCGCTTTGTTCTTCAACGTCCTGCACGAAGTTATTGTTCTCGTCAGCAATCATTCCGTGCAGGCCGGCGCCTTCTTCTTCTGCATTGGCGCTTGTATCCATTGAGAAGCCTTTGTTGCCCTTGAGGAAAGGGGTAAGGCCGCTCAGCTCCCATTTTGAAATCCCGGTTGCAGAGCAAACATACTCGTCAGATGCGTTTGGCATATCCTGATAAACGGCTCGGACCTTTGTGAGAAGTGCATGGCTACCTTCCGGCAACCGTACAATGTCTTGCTGAACAAGCTCACGCAGGATGGTCTGGCGAATCCAGTTGGTAGCGTAGGTCGAGAACTTCAAACCCTTCTCCGGCGCATAGAGACTCATGGCCCGAACTAGACCTTGATAAGCAGCAGACCGGACCTGATCGAAGTCAGGAGCAAAGCGGTACTCACTCGCAATTTTCTCGGCCAACCCCGCATTGACCTGACTAAAGGTTCCAGCAAGCCGGTCCATGCGCAAATGCTCGGCCTGGAAGCTGGACGCGCAGCTAAGGTATTCCTCCACTGGCACACCGCTTTTGAGCGCGATTGTGGCGACCTCCGACTGATGTTCAACCAAGCGGTCACGAAACTGCTTCTTGGCCTTTGGGGTCATCGTATGAGCGTCGCGGGCGGTTGCAAGGCAAGAACCGGGCAGCTTGGCAGATAACGTGCCGATACGCAGGAGGTCGAGAACGACCCGGCGAGAAAGGCCAAGCTCAATGCTGATGAAGTTGGCCATAGCGCGCATGGCGCTGGTGAGCGGTTGCGTACGATTACGGAAGGCGGCGAATGCTTTAGACAAAATCAAGTCGTATGGAATCAGCTTGCATAGCTCGCTTCGCAGCCGCCCAATGCTGTCACAGTAGAACATATCTCGAACGGAATGCTTTGCTTCTTGGTGGGAGGAAAGCTCTGAGCGGATAGCCTGAATCCGGGTGAGAGCCAGATCATAGAAGGCTCTCTCCCCAATGTGGCCGGAACGTACCCAGCGTCCATCAAGCTCGATCAGCGTGACTGACTTATCTGTCTTGTTGGTGCTTGAAAACGAGCCTTCAATTTCATCAAGCATATTGGTCACAACATCAAGGTCACACGCGATCGCGTGAAGCATTTGCAGGTTGTGGTTGAGCATCCGGTAGCCAAAGGACTGTTCCTGCTCCAAGGTCAGCAGTAGCCCTTTCTTGGGTGCCGATGGAAAGTCAGCTAATGCAGTTGGTACAACAAAGCCAATGTCTGCACTGCCGGCGTTGATTTTCGCTGCGGTTTGCATTGCTAACCCTCATCAATTCGATTACTTCGATGGGGCTAGTTTCAAGGCTGGGTAGCTGTGTCATCGGTCGATGACGAAAATTATTGGTCCCGGTTTTGGATACGCTGCATAGCTCCAAGCAACTCGATGTATCCATAGGTCGCAACGCTTTGGCTCGATCGCTTGGCGAGAAACTTTAGCGTGTCCATTGATGCAAGCTGAGCGGCTCCACGACCCAAGCTCGTATTGCCGCCAGTGAGGCCGGTGATGACCAAGTGAGCTTCAAGTCTCGCCTTTGGATCTGAGATCGCCATGAATGATGAGTTGCTTGGATACCCGGATGTACAGGCTTCAATTACTGTCTGGATCATCTGTCGATCCCCGTCAGCAAGAGATTCAATCGACGACACTTCACTGGCCAGAAGCTCGCTGGCGTCAGCCACCAAGCCAGAACAAGCATAAGCACCGGCGATCGTTGCAACGGTGAATGCATGAACATCCCCGCCTTTACTCAGGCTTAGAAGTCGATAAGCCAGGGCCGATGCCCTCTCGTAATCGCCAAGCTCTAACAGCGGATAGAGATTGCTTACCTCAATCCTGATGAAGGCCGGCAGATTGCACTCCGACAATTCAGCCATCAGCCGCATGCGATCAGAGTCAACCGCATGGCCTGACCATAGCCTCATCCTAACGCTGTTGAGCATGCATTCACGTTCGGCCGGCACGCCATCTGTCGAACTTGTTGCTGAAGCTAAGCGTGCAAAGGACTCAATTTCATTTAGGGCGTCAGGTTGATCTGAACTATTCCTCAGATCCAATTCTTGAACAGCCAATGAGGTGTGAGCGTAAAGCTCAAGGCCCCCAGGCATCTGCAGAACCTCCTCAGGGCTCGCCTGAGACAAGTAATCGGCTGATGCGGTGGCTATGCAGCTCGTGGCGCGGTAGTCGGCGCAGACGGGCTCTACGTCGCTCTGGAGCCAAGCAGGCTGCTGTGTCGCGCAGGCAGATAAGGCTAAAGCTGCAAATGCCAGCCCAAGGCCACGAGCGCTAGGCATTCTCGAGGATCTTTTTAATCTGAACGCCATGTGACTCCAGATGCTGTATTCGAGCAGCAGAAGCCTCGGAGGCGATGCCGCAAGCTAGGTGATAAACATGCGAGGTGCGACGCTGAAGCTGGGTTGCCAGCACATCAGCTCCTTCCTCGTCGCCAACCATAAGGAACGCAGCACGTTGCCCACGAGCATAATCAGACAGCACGATGTTGGCAGTAGGCCGGCCGACAGCGAGGATGCAGTTTGCAGCCCTCTTCTTGAACAGCACGCTGAGTACCTCATTCAAAAAATCAGGTGATACACCCTCAAGCATGAACGCAACACGCAGGAGCTGATCAGAGCTCTGCAGATCACTGATGAACCGGCCGAGGACTGAAGCGATGTCATCTGCCAGCTCGCAATCTTGAACAGAGACAAGCTCAGGTGAATTAAGGATCACCGAGTATGCTTCTTTGTTGGATGCCGCCTGCATGTATACGCCGGCATATACCAATTGTTGGAGATCACTTGTCGAGCAGCTCGCCTGGCCAAGTGCAACGTCCTCGACTTCAAGCCGAAACAGCTCGGAATCGTCCAGCCCGATTAAGTAGGCCTGATACTGGGGATCAACCGAGCGCATCATTTCCGAATAGACGAAATGGGCAAGAGATCGGTAGTAGGTCGGCTCTCCTGAGGTCGGATCGAGATAGCCGTTAAATGGCATTTCAGCGAAAGGGTCAAACAACAGATTTGATGTCATTGGACACCTCCATAATTGATAGCCAGTGAAGCGCGGCCGTACGAACACCTAACGGGCTCGCGCTCTCCGGCCCTTCCAGAACCCTCTTGCAAAATTGCACTTTTCTAGACAACTGTTCGACTGATAGCCCGGCTTTAAGCCTTGAGGCGCAGTGCGCAGCCCAGCGGTCACCAGCGTGGCTTTTGGGAGCCGATGCGCCGGCGCGACAGCTGAGGCGCCATGCAAGCGTCTTGATCCTCGAATCACTCGCCCGATCGAGCAACGCGGGCCATTCGGAGAACTCCGTTTTGTGCAGCTGTTCGAGCAGGTGAAGATCTTGAGGTGAGTAATCACCGCTTCTCAACTGGTAATCAGGGTCCGCTTTCGTCGATCGCCCTGCTTCCGAGTAATCCATCATGGCGAGGCACAATTCGGACTGATAACGCATCAACTGAACGTTGTGGTTGATTACAGACTTGTCGATATCGAGGCGCTCAGCAGTCTGAACATCAACGGCAGAAAGCGGGCATACGAAAGGTATTCTCGTAAGATCCAAAATGGAAATTGGCTTCGTCCGGTCATTTGGGTCCTGACGAACAAAACGCTGAACATTCTCACTGCCGTCTTCAGCCAAATCACTAAGGTCGGCTTGTAGATCAACCATGTAAACAAGATGCGGGTCTTGGGGATCGACACCAATCGGGAAGCCGCAAACAAACGTCCTTGGCCCGATAGACTCATGAACGATCAATAAAGGATTCACTGACCCAAGTGAATCTATTTGGCCTGACTCCAATCCAAAGCGCTTTTGGATCTGGTTTACACAGGTATGACCTAGGGAGTGTTTGAGCAACTTAGGAGCATGGGCCTGGATGTGGCCCATAACCTGCTTGATGGAATCAACGGCGAGCACCGATGGAAACCTTGCTAGCAGCTGCGAGTGAATCACGCTTGTTGCTGCAAACGGGTCAACCAAAAGCTCGTCCCCTGGAGGGCGAAGCAAGTTGATAGCCCTGAGGACCGTGATGAGGTCTAGCTGGAAAGTATTAGCCGGGGGTGTGCAATGTGGCAGGGTTGAGAGGCAACGATACCTGCAGTGATTCAGCACATCTGCCTGTTCTGAAGTTATTCCAAAGCCGATGTGAAGGGTGTTGCTCGTTGAAAAAAGCCGCTCAAGCTCTCGTGCAAACTCGTACTCGCTGGCACCTGCCGAGAGATCGCTGGAGAAAGAGGCAGAGTCCTCTACCAAGAGCGGATCAAAGGCGACATCAGCCCTGAGCTTGATGGAATGCGTCGTGCACTCCCCTACCCCACTCTTGTACATCAGAGACTCGAACCGGGTAGGCTGGCCATCTGCAGGCCGGCCTATCCAAGCCGAATCGTAAAAATGGATGTTCTCCAGCATTCATGTTCTCGGTCTGTAATAACTGTCCTTTATTGTGCCCGCGCAGTGCGCGTGTCACTGCCAGGACAGCTCACTCATGCTTAAGGCTCAACAGTAAGGTCGTATCTCCATCAATCACGATGGCGCGTGGCCTGCCCTCTTCAACCGTTGTGGTGGTTGAAAATGCACGCGTCTGGATGACTGGGGATTGGTTAGCACCGCAGCTGAGCACCTCTGTAGTAGCCAGATCCTCAACGATAGACTGCTGCCCTACCACCTCAACCAATGACAGACCTTGGTCAGTGGCCTCAAGGTTCTTGAAGGTCAACATAAGGCCTGTCCGGTACTCAGCCTCGCGGCAAATGTCCTTGCCTCTGGTTTTATCGCTTACCGCTACTGAGTAGCGATGGGACTCCCGGAGATCGAGGCTTTGACGCTCCTCTGAAAGGTCCAGTGAGAATTCCTGAATTTGAGAGCCGCCTTGAGCAACAGAGATATCAAGTGTCGCGGCCTGAACGCTGGCTGATACGGAAAGAAGAAGCATGCCGAGGATACGCATAACTATTCCTGAATATTCCCAAGAGTGGATGCAAACGCTTTGGCGATCACCCGGCCCGCAATCTCATCACTCCAATCATGTAGAGCACCTTTCTGGCCGGAGATGTGAGTTGTTGCAAGGTCGATGATTGGGAGTCCGATGCTGTTATCGCAGCATTGAGCTCCATATCCATCGCGTAGCACGGAGAAAAGGAATGCCCCCTTCCCTGCCTTGTAAATCGGCATGGAGAAGGTAAACAAAGATTCATACCGGTGTGTGATGTCCCTGAGTAGGTCCATCACAACCTCAGGCTCCAGTTCCAAATAAAGGGATTCAGAGCCGTTCCGGACGACTGCATAGGTCATCTAGGTTTTACGCTGAGTTCGCCAGCGTGCTGAACCTCGCTACCGAAAGAAAAACTGATCGGGGAGCCCTGCTTCTGAGCGTAAGGGATAACTACACGGTCCAGGATGATGAGGGGGTCCGAATCGGGTCCTTCCGGATCGAGGAAGTACATGTGGTCGATGCCAATGCAGGCCTTGGTCCACCAGCCAGTCGTCTCAACATCACTGACACGCACAACGTAGCCTTCAGGGGCAAAGAAATGCCGTCCTTGTGTGAGGATGCCATCAACCTCTGGCTCGAGAAGATATTCGTTGTACTCCTGATAGTCCTTGAGAAGCACGTCCCCATCATCCATCTGAGGGATAAGAAAGTTGAAACGCTTGATCGCCTCAGCGCCATCATCGAGGCTCAAAGAGAAATGACCCTGAGATGTAAGGTTCAAAGGCAAGCCGGTCGGATCAAACACGGCGCCCGAACGCCACTTCGCCTGGCAGGTCTTGTGCGTCGAGCTGTAGATCTTCTCGTTAACATGCACCATGCCTGTATGCTGCTCAGAATCGTAGGAATACGTCTGGATCTGTGTTTCAGGTACCGACTGGCATGCGGAAATCAGCGCCAGCGAGCCAGCAACAAGTAGGTATTTCATCATCACCACCAACCATTTAGTTGAAATCTGCGCCTTGCGCCTATTCTTGGTAATGAAGGGTCCAAGCCCCTGATTTGCTGGCTACAGGGCCTGTAAGGAAGCACTATGGGTATGGGCGGTTACGAGTGAGGGATTGCCGACCGATCCGGACCAAAGGCCCGATGCACTCAAAAGCAAGATAACTAGGCGCTGGTGCGGCTGCAGGAGGCTATTTGGAAGATGTTGAAAGCAATGACCCTTGGGACAACATGCCGGCACCGATGCCCGTCTGTGACGACGATCGTGACCTGGTAAAGCTGACTGGTATCCCTACCTCCTACAAAGCGAAAGCATGGGCCCAGATCCAAGTTAATGATCCGGCCCTTGCCGCACTGCTCAAAGACAGCGAATTCAAAGCGGTCGTAGAGATGTTTCAAGCAGATATATTCGTTGATGCTGAAGCTGCACCGGTACTTCCTGTCTACAAGGACCTGAAAAAGCTCAGGCCTTGACGCTGTGGCTTCCTAGTTGGCTTTTCAGCTGTTCAAATGCAGCCCTTTTCTCATCAGCGCTCAGCTCATTAACACTATCGTTGTACTGGACCAGTGGGCTTGCATCAAATGCGTAACCTTCAACTTCCGCGCACTGCGCAACATTCGGCTTGGCCTCAATCAACAATGCGAGATCCCCTCCAGCTGACTCGAACGACTCAGCGAGAAACTCAAGGCAAGCCGTAGCGTCATCGGCCTGGTCGTCGGGGAGAGTTGCCGACTTGGTCTGCATCTTGAGGTATGCGTCTGCCAGCTGATCAGGTGTGGGAGTGGAAGTAGAGACCCAGTCCTTTGCTCGCTGCGTGAAATTCATTTGCGCCTCTTGTGAATCTAGGGAAGGAGTAGGGTGAATTAAAACACCTGTCGCTTTCGTGTCATCAGCAAAACTTCCGCGCATGCGCGGAAAATGAAAAGCGCTAGGTGATGTCAGCATTAGGGTGAGACGGACAATCGAGAGAAAAACCGCGCATGCGCGGAAAACATCGACGGGGCCTTACGGACTCGGGCATTAGGCACTTAGAGCGGCGGATTCCATAATTTTCCGCGCATGCGCGGAAAATCCCGGCTGAATGGCTTGAAAAATGGCGTCACTCATTTCAGGGAATAAAGCCGTGAAAGTACCGCCCTAGAGCGGCTCAAGGCCATGTTCGTCAATAATTTTCGGTGCGCTACGTGAAATTCAGGCCAAATCCTGTGCCAAGAGCCACATAAAAACGCGTACAGACACAAAATTACGAGAGCAAAACAGAGCAGGGAAGGGTAGGGCGGGGCTTCAATGATGCGCATTGCGCGGATAAACGCTAGAAGTACAAAAGAAAAATCCGCACTGCGCGGCATGCTCCCAGAGAAGCCGAGAAGAAGGGCAGCCAAAGCCCTCGACCATAAGGCGCCGGCAGATTGAAAACCTAGGGGGCCGAGGCGGCGAACCACAAAATGCGGTACTGGCAATCGGTTATACCTTCACCTGCAGCCAGCTGCTCAAAAACGAACGTACTTGCTGTCGGGGCCTTGGATTGAATCCTCTCCAGCAGATCGGAGAGATCGACGTAGTCGGCGGGCGCCACTTCACCCTGGTGGCAAACATGTAGGCCATCTACTGTAATTTCCGACAGATCTTCAGCGTAGGTCAGGATGATGTCGCTACTAAGGTTTTCTTTTGATGACTCCACGACCAATTGCTTTAGAGCCTCAAATTCAGTCCATGAGTTCTGCTTCTGGTCAGGAGCGAAGAATGCATACGCTGCAACAGCAATGGGGGCCGACGCTATAAAAGCATAAATAAAAGGTCTCATGGAGAGCTTCATTAAAATTCCATTAAGGTGTCAAAGTTGATTGGAAGTCTATAGAGATAGTGTGTAGCTTAAATGCACCAAGCAGGGAATACTCTAACGTGAACGTGACAAAAAAAGCACTTTTGGCATCTATAGTAATCATTCAAGGTTGCGCAAGCGCCTGGATATCAAACCCCAGCCCAGTCACGAGGGACTTAATCCACGACTTACGCCTAGAGGGCTATACATGCATTGCCAAAACATCCGCGATTATTTGTACTCAAACAGTTCCGCACCATACTAAGCAGCCGGCGATATGCTCCGGTGACCATGGTTGCATCGAGCAACCTGACCTCTTAACTGCGAACCAATACACCGTCACGCAGCAACCCGATGGGATACCGTCTATCAGTCACCGCGTGGTTCGCGAGGAGGCCCCAAGTCCCTGATAAACCGCTATTTAGGCAGCCTGCAGGGGGGCGATTATCTTGGCGATCGGAGTATTTATCGCTGGCTCCAAAGACGACTTCATGACGCCGTTCTCGACAATAGTGAACCGAATAGACATAGAGACATCTGTAGTTAGCCTCTTGTCAGCTGGTGAGGTGAGGTTCAGCACCACCCAAAATCCACGACTTAAGCCAGATTTAACACTAAAGAAGTCAATACGAAAACTTCCACTTCCCGACTGGGTTATTTGGCCAGCGTAATTGCTCCCTAATTTCCGCTGAAGAATATTATAGACCGGCTCTACAACAATGTTCTTCCAGAGACTGAAATTACTCTCTGCCTGAGTTTTTTTAAGTTGGAAATAGTAGTCGCGCAGCTTTGAGCTTTGCCTTGGTGAAAGCTCAGGACCGGACTTTTCCAATAAGCCTATTTTTAAGGTAAGTCCTTCTTCATGAAGCAATGCAGCCTCAATACTCTGCTTCAAGCTATGCAGAAGATTTTCAAAGTTGACCATAAAGCCAAGTTCCCCTAAATGATCTCGGCCGTCTCAACAGCCGGAATCTGGTCCGAGGTCCCCGCAGGTCACCGCAGACGCATTTATTTGTCAGCATCCTGTCAAAGATCAACCGCCGGCGCATCTAAACCCGGATACCTTTCTAGCCGTGGCTATGCTTGCGGTTCCGTTTTCCGCGCATGCGCGGAAAATTGCTCAATCTGAACCAGGCCAAGGACCATGTTGTCATCTGGTCTTGAGACCTCAAGGGTTACCCCGGCCGGTGAGTCTGTCTCCACAACGCGAGTCGTAAAGCGGTCCAGGTGGTCAGTTGCGTACGAGGCTATCGCAACAGGCAGCGAGCACTCATAACTCACGGTTGGAGCATATGGGTGCGAAAGCGTATGACAGTCCATCAGACGCTCCCTGTCAGGGTGCACGCCCGGGCTTGGTAAGCTGGTTGGGGGTAAACGGCAGTATTCGGCATCGGTCAGCTCCTATGTGATGACGCTATGATCATCGAAAAGGAGCTGTGTCACCGGAGGGTCAAGAGTGGCTTTCTGAATCTGAAAGGTAGGTGAGAAAGTCGAAGGCTTTCATGGCCTCGTCAGGTGTTGGCCCAGTGTAGGCTTTGAGGAAGTTCTCAAGTAAGGCTTTGAGAAGCTTACCGGTTGGCTCGTTGCGGCTGATAGTTGCCATGCAATAGGCTTCCAGGAGCTCTGGAGGGAGAACCCCAGTCAGATCCGTGCCTAGGTGCTTAGAGATGTCGTTCAGAAGGTACTGAACCGGTAGGGAAGGGCGAGCCTCTTCGGGAGCGGAGTGTGGCTCATCTTTAATGCGGGTGACATCCTGGCCATCATTCTGCTCTCCACTAGGGGCTGTAACCATGATGATGCAGGCCTATAGCATGTGTTCAAAGGGACTCACATTCTATCTGGTTGGCCGATCATTCTCCACTTCCCAATATCGGGAATGGCAGAAAGCACCTCAAACCGAGCTTAACCGGCTTGTTGCCGGCGCCACGCGGTATCGTTTCAATTGAAGAGCTTGGCAATCACCGCCTGGATGCTTTGCTGGCTTGGAGGTTTAACGATGTAGTCAGTCGCACCCGCGTTTTGAGCCATGGCCAAGTCAAAGATTCCGTCCTTAGAGGACAGCATCACCAGAGGTATGTCGCGAAAAGTCTTATTCGCGCGGATAAGACGCACAGTCTGCAGGCCATCTAGCCTAGGCATCTCAACATCAATAAAAACCAGGTCAGGGTTGAAGCTGATCATGTTGCTAATGGCGTTGAAGCCATCGGTGCAGCACATCACCTCATATCCCAGCCCTTCCAGGATCTCTCCAGTTGTAATCCGGATTGTCTTGGAGTCATCAACCAACATTACCCGCTTGGGAAGCATGTAGTTCTCCTCAATGAATCTATGCAGACCTTACGGCCAAGATTGAACCGTTTCCAGTCAACTCAATGCAGTAGCTATCAGTGCCGCGAATACTGCGCTGCAATCTTCTGGATGCACGCATCAAGGCGCCCCGGAGAACGGCGATCGCTGATAGCTCTGACGCCTTGGATGAAGTCCAGCTCCTTGCTCGCACCCGGGTGGCCGAGGGCATCAGCAGCAGCAATCCAGCAGTATCCAGTGAATTCAGGCTCTGGATCGGGTACGCGGCGGATCAATACAGCTTGTCCGTGGTTGAAGACGTCGTCGGCTGTCAAAGCATTGGTTGTCACAGAGCCGCTATCACGTTCTTCGATAGTCGGTGGGAGTTGAACATCCGGCTCACCTTGGGCGCGAAGGATAAGTGCTTGCTCACTGGCCCCGGCTATCTCTAGAGCGTAAAGCAGTGCATCGAAAGCACCTCGCTCACCGCTTTGATAGGCGAAGCGAAGGTAAGGGATTGAAGCGTTGACATCCTTCAGGTCCGGCATTGATTGGCCAGATAACAGCTGGCCATATTCCAGGGCGGCTCGAGAGCTCGTAGCCGCAGCCTGGTCCAGCAAGCCTCGACCGTAAGCAATGTCCTTGGGGACAGATAGCCCACGAAGGTAAAGAAGCCCAAGTACCCGGGTAGCCTCGACTTCTCCGGCCTCATGGGCAAGAGCCAGAAACTTGAGCATCTGATCGTCACTCTTTGGCAGGCTACCGTCCTGCTGCATCCGCGCCAGCAAATAGAAAGCCTTGCCGGAGCCAGTGTACCCGGCCTGTTCAAGCAGCTGAGCTTTACCCTGCACATCACCAGCAGCGCCAAGCCTGTTGGCTTCAGCAATCATCTGATCAAATGTGTTGGTGAGCGAGGGGACCTCACTGGAAACCAAAGCTGGAGGTGCAGGCGCAGGCCTGATCGTGGCGGTACCGGGAATTGGGATAGTCGAATACTTGGAAGGGGAGGGCAACGTCGGTTTGCTGGTGACCTCCTTCTCAGGCATTTCAATTCGAACGGAAGGTTCCAAAAATGGGTTCTGTGTTCGATCGTAGTTGTCAGTGACGCTGCAGCCTGCTGCTGTAATCATTGCTGCGCCAAGCAATGCCTGGTGAATTCGCATATCGGGTCCTAAAGGTAATAGGAACCCAGATTGCCATCTGAAGCAGTAACTGCAACCCAACTAGCTGCAGTTACTGCAGGGACGTCATGGGGATAGTGTTAGCGCTCGCTTTCAAGCATGACCATCGTCTGGGTGTGGCCCAGCTCGGTCTGAACGAAAAGCCGGGTCCCCGCCAAGAGATACCGAGAGTTGACCTGGTGTTCTGTGCCAACTGCCTCCAAGTTGGCCCAACGACTTTCGATACACAGGTCCCCAAAATCACCAGTTGAATGCCGGTGCAGAAGACCTTGTAGATCTTCAAGGGCAACCTTACCGGTGTCCATCAGCGCTTTAACACCAGAAGTCATCAGGGTGCGGCCAAGATCGAAAGGGAAACGGATGCTTGCCTTCAGAACCTCAAGCTGGCTTTCTAGCAGATGAGGCGCAAGCTCTAGCTCAAGATCGAAATCCGGATCTGAATCTGGATCTGCATCTTCAGAAGGGTTGCAGGCAGCTATATGGGGCTCGTCAGCCTGGGATTCATCCACATCAGACTCCAAGTCCCTCAAAAGTTGGCGATACTTGCTGAGCTCCTCCGCTGGAACCTGTTGTTTCGGGATCAAGCAGGGAGGACTGTCATCAGGGGGATAGATAACGAAGACCTCTCCGGCCTTTAACAGCTTCATCAGCTTCTCTTTTCTCTGCGAGATCGAAAGGTTGTCCCCGCCATCGTCGCAAGTCAGATATTCGTCGAGAAGAGCGTCCAATACCCCCTCCTCGAGCTGCGTGTATGGTTTAAGCATATTGGTTCCTCCAGTTGGTCGAGCCAAGTATTGGGCATGCTTGATATGTGTCATCGCTAGACCAGGAGAAACTGCGTGTATCGGGTCTAGCTGGGTCATCACCCACGAATCATTCAAAGTTCAGAAGGGGGCAGTGACAAAATCACTGCCCACTCGTTGAGCGGATGACGTAGTAGTTCGAGGCCTATAGGGTGAACCCCGTTGTTGACCTGACGCCATCCGGCGTCTTACATGCCAGCCGCATCAAGCAGAGGGTTGCCTGATTTACCGGGAGTGCCAGAGGCCTTGTAGGCGTTGACCAAGGCATTTCCGCGAAACTCGAAGATCGTGTTTTCAAAGACGTTCGGCTTACCCGGCATGCCCCCGATCCGGGTGTAAGGGTAAGTCCAGACTTCCAGCCCACTGACATTCGATTTGTTGGGAGGATTGCCTACAGTGGCGATCACTTGGTTCTTGGTACTGCCTCGCTTCAGGGTCGCCATTTGCTCCTCGGTGATCAGGGTGCCTGTCACATAGTCCTGGCCAAGGCCGCTGGCCATGGCGATAGTCCCAACGACACCGTTAAGAGAGGAAGATGCGAAGCTGATGCCGCTGGAAACCTTGTTCATCGCGTCATTGGTAGTCATGCCTGCACAACCCGAGAGGGTCAGCAATCCAGCCGCCATAAGTGCTACCGCCGGGAGACGGAGAGAGGTATTCATTGGTCGTTTCCTTACTGTTAAGAAATTACATTGTTGATGTTGGAGAAGGTTCATTTGCCCGGCTTGAAACCAGCATCCTTCAGTAAATGAAGTGCCTCTTCGCTTTCGAGAGGGAAGGGGCCTTCTAAGTAGTCTGCATCTGCGATGTACAACTGAACCCGCTTGTCTGGGGTCGCCTCGACAACGACGTCGCTGTCGAGAAAAACCTCAATGTCATCGACGACTTGCTCACGTACACCATCCATTTCTCGAGCTTTAAGCTGTTTCGAATAAAAAACACCCTCCTGTCCTTCATACCGTTTTTCTTCGAAGCCCGACTGAAGTAGGTGCTGATTAGTAATGGTCATTGCGAATGCCCCGTTTTCCGAACGTGTTTGAATTCATTGACGTAAGAGTAGGGGGGCTAGTTGGTGTGTCACCGACCCGATCGCCATCATCAACCGGGCCTATATGCGCAACTGGAGCGGACCCCAAACCAAGCTACTGATGGCGTGAACAGTGAGTAACGAAGGACCGGATCACGTCCTCATATCCTGACGTGGGAATGGAAAATCCATAGAAGATATCGCGGCCAGAAGGGTGCCAAGAAAAGCCAATACTTGCTGCGTGGGAGAGGGAGTAAGCCAGTGAGGGAGAAACAGAGGCCGATGACAGGAGTGTGTCACCCTGGACGCTCGCCGGCCGGAGCAAGTCTACGCCGATGAAATCACGACCTGATCTGACAGAGTAATTGACGGCCTCACTCAGTATCCGATCTGTATTGGCGCCGGCTCCAAATCCCGCATCAAGAACCAGGTACCCGTTCGGTGCACAGCTGAGCTCGATCGTACCTTCTCCATTCCAGGTTTCTTGGCTGCCACGCAAAAAAACACGGCCGGCAACACCCTGTATCGACCACTCAGTAGGGAGAACGCCGTTATTTACGAGCCCAAATGCTTCGGCCTGAGCCAGGGGAAGCTTTGTGAGCTGGTCACCGACAGACACCATCTTTTCAAACAGGGCAGGGGAGACGCCCATTTCTGTCAGGTAGCTGGTTATCGACGCTGCAACGATCTGGCCCAGAGCAAGGTCCTCCGAGCCGATAGAGCGTGAGTAGAACCGGTGAACAGCAATGACGGATCTGGCATCCAGGAATCTGTATTTACCTCCTGCGAAAGCCATTACACAGGCGCTAAGACACTCAGCGGGCATCAACCGGTTTGTCGCCGCCTCTCGGTTCCCAACTCCAGTATTGAGGCCCAGACGACGAATCGAAGTGCCAATCGACATAGCCTCGTCCAACCGCCCTCCAACTGAGTTGAAGTAGACAGTGCCACTCTTGATCTCGTGGCGCCGTGCAAGATCCCGAAACCGTTCGCCATCCCCTGCAGCAATGTCGCCATGTACATAGACCTCAGTGGCAACTGAAGAGCTGCCTTGGCGCTCAAGTTGGACCACCGAAAACGAAGCAGCTCCTACACAGTTGCTAGCCAATGCCGTCAGGGTGAGTGTCAGGGCGGGGATGAACTGGAACTTGGGCATGAATCCTGGCTTCGTCTCGTATAAACCGTAGGCACGAGACTATCCAGTAGAGGGGGGGCATTCCAGCGAAGGGGGTGTAGTTAGTCGCCTCTAGTCCTCAGAGCGCTTGCTACTACGCCGCTCAGGAAGCTCCGGTATACCCATCTCACGAAGCCGTTTGTACTGTGTTGCCAGGGGAGTAGATGGGGCGATATCTTCCGGTACGGAGATCTCAAGAATGGTGCAAACCCGGAGAACGAATTCTTTGTATGAGGTGAGGTAACCTTTGGTCTGGCTCATATAGACCGTAACCTTCTGGTACCCCTTTTTGTACCATTTCCAATAGGCCCGATACGGGGGCTTCTTGCTTACTACTAAACTGACGCCAGAGGTGAACTTGGTTGAGGCCTTCGCGCTCAGCTGACCTTGGGCGATTCCAAGCTCCCTTTCCTTCTTATCCCGCCAATCCTGCGCCATCGCCATTGCTGTACTTTCATCAATGACGTCGGTAATTCTGTACACCGTAGAATGAACCACTCGACTTTCCCCCCAGCCTTGCTGGATGACCGGCCTAAATCCAACCGTATTTCCATCCTTATCTCGCAAAGGGGTAATGCGACGTTTTTGATAGGTTTCTATCGTCGGCCAGCGGGCTGAAGGCACAAACTTGGTGTCCGAATCAGCAAGCGATTTGTCCTGAGACACACGCGTAAGAGACCCAGCACAAGCAGGGTCTTCAGCACATTTACACTGTCTCTCGCAGCAACAACGCTTCATAAAGCAGTCCGAATAATCTCCAAAAATCGACACGTTAATTACAGAACAAACGACCCGATCACAGTCAAAAAGGTCCATTCTAGACGTGTCGGTGGCTCAAATTGTGACCCTTTGCACATCAAGAATCTATAGAGGACATCAATTCGAAACAAACTCGCTTACCCAGGAGATCAACTTGACTCTCAAACGACCAAAATCATCTGGAAGGACGTAATCTACTCCCCCGGTCAAGGCGACTGCGCCTTCAATTCCCGGGGGAACAGCCGCTGCTGTGGCATTAAACCCCCGGATTACATCTGAAACGGAAGCTTCAGAGGCCGCCTGAACCCATAGAACTTCGGTCGCTTCTTCGCAGCGTGGTGAAGCTGGGCGCTGAACCCTGAGCTCAAATAAAATCAGGTCATCATTCGAGGTCGGACAATCGCTCAAAACGTACTCCTTCTGCTGAGAGGTTAGGCCGCTTTATCCGCCTGCTGGCGAACGGCATCAAGCAAAGCCAACGCTTCAGGGTAGGGAAGGTGTTGTTTCTTGGAGATCATAGGAAGGAGCATTTTGACTCGATCTTCAATCGAATACTCTCGGTACTTATGGGCGTATCGGTGACCAAGCAGCACGATCTCTGCGGCCTCTTCAGGCGTGATCAGAATGACGATACGGGCATCTAGGTCTAGGTTCTCCTTGATGCTGTACTCCGCATGATCGTCCTTAGGAGACAAGGTGGTGTAGAAGCGGCCAAAACACCATTCGTCATAATCCAAACGGTTGCCAAAGATTGGCCGAGAAGCATTAAACAAGACGTGGCCAGCCGGCACCTGAATGTCCGTCAGATGGGTGGCGAAAACGGCCTTGCACTGGTCGAACATCGTTTCTCGATCATCAATCATGGGCATTCTCCTTTCAAATGATGGAGATATCATCGCACCCGAAATGGTGTGTCATTGGCAGCCGGATGGTCTGTTGAGATCTCCTCAGGCCATGCCCAAAAGAATGATCGCCGGATTCCAATATTTGGATTTCAACGCCGTCTACAATCAGAAGATCAGGCCATACTCAGTGAGATCCGAATGGCCCCAAGTTCCGGTGTAAACCTCTGCACCCGCATAGGAAATAAGGAGACACCTATGAAACGGATTTTCATTGCACTGGCACTCGCCATCAGCCCGGTTGTATCTGCCAATAACGACGTGCAGATGTACGGCGCAGGCGGTAACAAGTGCTCATCATTCGTTGCCGCTGCAACTGCAGAACGATCAGGCGAGAGCTACGTTATCGACTCTTACTTGAGCTGGGCGGCAGGCTGGTCCAGCCTTCTAAGCGCGCAGCAAAATGCAGATGTGCTCAACGGCATTGACGGACCAACCCTTAAGTTTGAGCTTGAGCGGTATTGCCGATCTTTCCCGAACCGGTACTTTGCCAACGCAGTGGCTAACCTGCTGGCGAGGATTGCTTCAGGAGAACTACAGCCTGCGGCGCCGCTTTAACTGAGACCTGGTAGCGAAGGCTTCTCCGGTCCTAGGCGGCAATACCGATAAGTTTGAGGTGGCCGTCAAGAAATGGGGATGCACCAAGGGCGCACGGAGAACTAGGACGGCAGGCTAAATGCATTCTGTCCGGCATACTGTACCCAGAACGGTAGCAGTCGGGACTGACCCCACGAAAAAAAAAGCCCCCCCGCGAAAATCGCGGGAGGACCTCGTTCACATCCATCAAACAGCAATTGCTTGCTCAGGTGAGTATTTCAAAAGCAGAGCCTTATACTTCAGCTCAGCTTCGTCACGACTCATCTGCCCATCCTCGACCGCCTGGCGCAATGCCAAACTCTGAACCCCCAAGTGCCATTCTGGCTTCTGAGAGACAGTGTCGAGAGTGCTACTGGGGACTGGCTTTCGATATCCCATGTCACACACTTCGAGCACAACCGCATCAGCCGAAGCGAGCGTCGTGTGCCCAAAGAAGCCACGTTTATCGAAATACTGGCAGCGAAACTTGCCAGCGCAGGTCGCGTCAGGGAGCACCACGGCCCAGCGGCCATGAGTGTCCTCAAACGTTGACCCCAGCCCATGCAGGTCATAGTGCTCGAACATCAAATCAAGCTTTTCTTGCTTGGCCTCAAGTGCTTTCGCCGCATCAACAAAAAGGTCTGAAACGAGGCTCTCGTCATCAGGGTCTGTTTCGTCTTTGGCTAAGCTTCTGAGGTCCCTTGCTCGGATCTCGTACTCTTTGCGTGCATTGTCAGTTTTCATGTTCGCCTCACTCTGCAGCTGCATAGGAGGTAACGCGAGAACCGGCTCGATCTTGCACGTCGTTGAAGACGTACTGAACCGAGCGAGCCTGCGCAGCCTCAGCACGTGCGACGCACTGAGTAGCGGTTGGCTGACTGTTGCACAGATCCCGCAGAGCCTTAACTTCTGCCATGCGGTCTTGGTAGGCATCGTACCCGCCCTGGCCGAAGCAGTAGACGAGGAATGCGAATGCCAAAATTGCTTTCAGTTTCATATTGAAGCTCCAACCTGTCGGGCACAGGCGATAGAAAATGACGCCAAGTACCCGAGGACTTGGCGGTTGATGCAGGCCTAAACCTGAACCGCACAAGCCATCGGCCTGATTGAATTCAGGCTAAGGCCGGAGGGTGTGATACTGCTTAATAGATGCGCTGAAAGTTACCAGCAGCAACTTCAGCTTGTACTGCGGGGGTAAAGTGCGAGGACATGCCATTCGTGAGGGGATTGCCACCGAAGAACCCCCAGCAACTGTCCTCCGAACCGTCCTCGACCACCTCAAATCCCCACACATCACCAGTCAGAAACTGATCATATGTTTCGACTTCACCGCGTAGATGCTCCTTCACCTTCTGCACTCGCTTCGACGTCATCCGGGCGTACCCGTATTCCGAACGAAGCGTCTCATAGGACACAAAAATGAACCCAACCAGACCGCTGTCCCATCGACAGCTGAAAGGCGTAGTTTTCATCGTGATACCGCTATGGTCGTACAGAAACAGGGGAAGCAATACTGCTTTGCCACATGACTCGATGGCCGCGTGAACACTAGGCACATGGCTCCGATCGAAGCCCATCCGCTCAAGCTCACGCTCTGAGTAGATTGACTCAACGAAATCCACGGCCTGCTGCAGTCCGCTCTTATCCCCAAGATCATATCGCCGATGAGCACAGACCATCACACCAAGGTTGTCCCAGGTGCGCGGCGACTCAGCGTCGTGATCGGCAACGATTTTTACTTCAATGTTAGAGCTAGTCATATTCAGTACCTCAAAAAGTTGAGGCACTGCTCCCATAGGGGAGCAAGTGCCCCCCAGTGGGAGTTGGTGCTGTCGAAGCAGCGGTTATGCGGTCATGGACAGTTGTCGCATGCCGGGTTGGTCAAAATTTTCAGCAGGTTTGCTCGGAGCGGATAGACCACGAATGGTCCGGCCGATGAGTTCACCAACAGCTTCAAACACAGTGAAGATCACGGATTGCCCGAGAACCTCATGAGCCTTAGTGTCACTCAGCCCCTCTACCATGCTTTCAGGAATGGTTTTAACCCGAGCATGCTCCCGAACTGTGAGCAGCCGGGACAACGCTGGGTTATGTTTTGCGACGATAAACGGCTCAGTGCTACGCGCTTTGGCATAGCCCCGACCGATCACACCGCAACCATCCTCTTCACCAGTCAAAAGCTGCCTGGCGAACCCTTTTCCTGCCTTCTTGTCACGTACTTCTTTGTCAGCCAAGTATGAGTAGGGTTTCCAGCTTTCGCTGCTCTCCGGCACGTCTTCCAGTACATCGGAAAGTTGTGCTTCTCGCTCACGGATAGGCTTAAGTTGGTCAAAATCGACCGGCAGACATGCACCTGGCGTTGTTGCCACCAAACACATGCGATCGCGCTTTTCGAGTGAGCCCATTTCGAAGCCTGAAACAACCTTTATGCTGAGCTCATAACCCAAAGCCGTCAGGACCTGACGGATAACGGTCATGCTCGCAGTATTCAGGTACTCCTTAACGTTCTCAATCAAGCAGATCGCCGGGTTCATCGCCCTGACAAGGTCCAAGAAGTAATAGAACATCGAGCCAGCACCTTCATGCTCTTCAGCACAAGATAACTGGAGTTTCGACGCTCCACTCTTGGATGCCCCCGTGCAAGGTACCCCTCCCCACGCCAAATCACATTGCGGGATTGAAGCACCCATCACGTTCAGCTCACGGATATCGCCGGTCACGACCGTCGAATCCTCTCGCCAAAGCTCTGGGTTGTTGCGAAGACTGGAGTCGATGTACTCGCTCTCCATCTCCACAGCCAGCTTCACGTATGAGCTAACGCCAGCCTTGGCAAGCCCCTTATGCAGGGCCTTGTCGAGTACGCCGCCCCCATGAAAGCAGGACAACGTGCTCAGTGGCTCTCCACTCTTCATTTTGTCGTTGAAGCGCTTAACACGCTCAGCAACTCGCATCGCAACCTGGGACCGGGTCAATACCAACCGGCCCTTCTGAATTGCGATCCTGATTTTTGAGCCGATCTCGAAGATCTCCGCAAGAATTGCGTCGCGGATCTCAATCAGAGGATAGGTTCGGCCATTTCTGGTGCGCTTACTAACCGTAAAAGTCTTTCCGGCGTAGTCGTCTGGCGCAGGGCGCAGTTCGACACGATGGAGATCCTTCGACGGGTTCATCATGAAGCGCATACCAATTTCTAGACCACCATGAAAAAGCTTTTCCCCCTCCAGCCATACGCGAGAGACGGAACGAGCTTCAGACACATGGGTGTTGATCAACGTAGACATATAGATGCTCCTAGCCCTCAGCGAAACGAAGTTCCTGTTAGGACAAGTGGTGTTGAAACGCCAAAGCGAGACAAACACCAAGCCATAGGCAAGAGGTTTATCTTGCCGGAGGCGAGCTTGGGAAATGATGGATTAGAACTGTCTACCTGGAACAATCACGATGACGTGAAAGCACAAGGTCCGAGTAAAGGGACACGATGACGTGACTCTAGACACGGTGCAGGCAAAAGGATTGCTGCATAGAACACCACCTTTTTATCACTGCGTACCAGGTCAAGTAAACCTAAGTGGCTGCACTTCCTTGAGGCAGGCAAAAATGGGGCAGGGTGGGAGTAAGTGCAGCGAGTTCGGTTGAGACGAATTGGCTGGCTCATAGAATCAAGAGGCCCACTTCCCAGTCCGAGATTTGATCCTGCAAAAGCCAACTACCAGAAGACAGTTCATCAAAGGCGCCGCGCAAGCATGCCTGGCCGCGCTGTTTGCGGGTGCGTTTCCGGCCGGAGCCTCGGGCGCGGACTGGCGTCAGGTCGCCCTAGACCGCGATCGGTGGCTAAGTCTTGAGCGCGCGAGCACCGGCGAGAAGGCGACGTTTCTGTACTACCGGTTCGGCCGGGGGTTCGATCCTGAAGGCTACCTGACAGCTTGTCATCTGTTGCGAGATGTCAAAAGCGGAGTCGCCTACAGGATGAATCCAAAGCTGATCGACCTCTTGTACATAATCCAGATCTGGCTTCGCGCAAACCGGCAACCATTCCACATCATCATCCAAAGTGGTTACCGCACCCCGGAATACAATCGGACGCTGGCAAACGCCGCACGGAACTCAGAGCATGTAAACGGGAACGCCGCTGACATCCGAATCCCGGGAGTGGATATCGCCACCTTGAACAGGCTTGCGCTTGCGATCGGTGTTGGCGGGGTTGGCATCTATCCAAACAACGGGTTTGTGCACGTAGACGTGGGCCGCGTGAGGCAGTGGCAAGGCTGACGCCCTGCCAGCAACCATCTCATCAATCCGCCCTTAAGCGTGCTCAGCCTTAAGCAGGACGACACGGACAGATGTCCCTTCAAATTGGTCTGTGAGCACCTCGGACCACTCGAAGTTAAACCCATCGACCTTAAATGATTCACGCATAGACGCCGGCAGGACCGCAACCAGACGCCCACCCACATTCAGATGCCCTAAAGCAGCCTCAGTGTGAAGCTGAGCGCGGTTCTTGGAGAAGGGCGGGTTCATCAAGATACGATCAGCGCGGTAGCTCGGGTTCTTGCGTGACCAGGCCAAGAAATCAGCTTCGACAGTCTTGTATCCCATTGCATTCAACACTTGGCAGCGCAACCGGGCCAGCTCGACGCAGGTTGTCGTGGATGCTGGGAGTCGCTTGGCAAGCTTACCGGTGCCCGCTGATGGCTCAAGACACACGTCACCGTCCTGCAGATCCAGCAGCTCCTCAGCACGATCAGCGAGGTCGTCAGCAGTAGAGTAGAACTGGTGGCTGACCTTTTCTGGGACTGACCCGTCACGAGTTAGGTACTCAAGAACAGGCTTTGCGTCATAGTCGAAACGAATGTACATGCTGCCTGACGGCAAAGAGTTAAGGACTTTACCGCCAATAGACTCAAGCACCTCAACGATCAGGTCCCGCTCTGGTTTGCTCAGTGAGCCTGCGGAGAAAATCCATGAGTCGGTGTAAAAACGAGCTTCGCCGATTACCCGAAGAACCGAGAAGGGTAATGCCTGGTTCTCGTGGTTGAAGCTTTTGATCGGACGTTCTTTCTTGCGCTTTCGCGTGGCGTGCGGGATTGCCGCTGGATAAAGTCGCGCCAGGTGCTCATTCAGCTCTTGAGCAACCTCAGGCGCCACTTCCAGATGCAGGGTTCCAGCTTTGTAAGCGGTAACAATGAAGGCGCCGTTGTCGATGCTGACTTTTTTGCCGATGTGGTTGGTGTAGATGCTGCGCAGCACCCCCCCAGTAGTTGAACTGTCGGGCTCGCCCCGGCCAAGAATTCGGCCTACGACCGCGCGCAGGTCGTTGATCCGCTCACGCTGGTAGGTCTCGACATAGCCATACTGGTCAAAAACGTTGGCCAAAATCATTTTCTTGCAAAACCCAGTCGGCTGGTTGGTGAAATGGCTTTTGGACAGGGTTCTGAAAACGCCATCAACTCTCTCAGCGAACCAATTTGCACGCTGCGCAAGAAGATCTGTGAGCGTAGGCCGAACAGTCGCTTCCTCAAATGGCGGGGAATCGAGGCCAAAGAATTGGCTTCTGGCCTCTTCTCTTTTCGCTGCCGGCATCATGTCGAAGATGTCAGTCTCATTAAGCAGGCGGCCCCAGTATTCGGCGCGAAGAGCAGCCTTCGCATGCTCAATGTTCAGTGCAAAGTTCCAGCGGGACTCACCACTGTGGGCCATGTTGAAACCATCAGCAAAGTACCCAAGCACGCCCATGCTGCTGGCGTTATCAATCAGGTCTTTGGTCTCTTGAATCAGCTTCTCACGGGCCTGATACTGCGCCAGCATGAGCTCGATAAAACCTGAAGCAACAACGCCAGTACCAGCCGCCATCTCGCCAGCTTGGTCTTCAAAAGGCAGCACCTCAGGTTCGATGGCTGTGCTGAAAATGTCTGTCTGAGTAAATGCAGTCATGGGGATGTCCTCCGATTCGATAGAGACATCTTCAACCACGACAGGGGTGTGTCATCGGCTATCATGCAAGGCATGCCCCCTAAAACTTCTGCCCCAAATCAAGCACCTGAGAACCTGACTCAAATCCTTTCGGATATTGTGGATGCGCCCGTTGAGTGCGACGGCTTCGCACGTCTGGCGCACTCCAGGCTGACATCAGCCGGAATTGATCATCGGGTCATGCGTGGCGTGCTTGTGAGTTGCGATAATCCGAACCGAGGAATAAGCCCCCATTTCTGGCTGGAGCTCGATAGCGGGTTGGTGATCGACTACCGGGCTCGGATGTGGCTAGGGCCTCATCAAGAAGTCCCGCATGGAGTGTTCACGCCGGACGCTTTCTCACACTGGCGGTATGAAGGGGAAGAGGTGTCGATCGGCGAAACGCCCGAATGGGTTCTGGAGATATTGATGATCAACCCGCGAGACTACCTGGACGATCAAGATTCCGCGCATGCGCGGAAATCATGACCTATCAACTCGATCTCAGCACTCCGACAGAAGCCCGCGCACACGCTCAATCTCGGAAGCCGAATGCTGGGTTCCGCCACTATTCAGGGATAGGTAGGACTTCAAGAGATCGCTGCGTTTGACGAAGTCATGAACAGCGATTTTGATATGAAATTGTTTGGGCGAGTACGCCGTTTCAGCCAGGTCTTCCAAGCTAAGGCCAAACGGTTTGACATTGCCTTTGCAAAACTCAGTGATGGCTGTATAGCGTTGCAGCCCATCAATACACTGGAGGCCAGGCGGAAGGTCCGAATCCTCACCAGACTCACTCCATGAGGCGCAGTTAAACTGGAGGAAAAGCCCTGCAGTTGAAACAATCCCGCGCAGGCAAGCCTCAATAAAGGCGACCTGCTGATCTCGCGTCCAAACATGTCCTCGCTGGTAGTCAGGACAGAGCTCCAGCCCACCGTAGTCAATGCCCATGCGTTCCAAGGAACGCTCCAAGCGATCCCAGCGGTAATCTGCCTGCCATTTGGCAGTCTTGAGCGGATTAACGATGTCGCGAATGCGTTTTTCCTTCTCTGACAGTTGGCGCGGCATGTTCAGAATCTCCGAAAGCTGAAGTTGGGAGAATCATACCCAGGCGGAGAGCGTGTCATCGTTGCTTACTGCAGCTTTAGTAGTAGGAGGTTCCTTTCCGGATCGGTTCCAAAGCATTGGCTGCATCGAGTAACTCGCTATAGCACTGAACAAAGCTTTGGAACGCATGCTCAGATTCTGGAGTCCTCCATTGTGAGGCAAAATCGCAAGTCTGGCCTCGAACTTGCCAACAACCACTTTGATCATTTACGACCAAGTCATAAAGCCGCTTCAGAAGCATCAAGAGGTGACCCTGTATCCGAACCACCTGTTCAGCTTTTGCGTGAAGAGGGTGTGCCGGTGACCATCCATTTCCTGAGCACTCTTGAATCAGAACGCTCATGTCATTTAGCTGGGAAATGCCGACTTGAACGAGGCCATAGAACTTAGGGACGCGGAAGTCCAGCACGCTTCGAACTCTCGGCAAGAAACGGTCGAGCGCTGCTGAGATCTGATCTGGTGTGGCGCTAGATCTGACCAGGGGATTGTGAAGCTCTCTCATGGCAAACAAGGTCGCCTGGTGCTGCCACCCGTGCAGCTCCTCGACCGAGTATCCTTTAGGGTCCCTGTCGATAAGTCGAGCGCACCTTGGACAGAGCCAAATACCATTCTCCACTGCTTTTCTCTGCTCAGCCGACATGCTCTCATCAGGCCTTGGAGAACCGGGGCTGCCAGTTGCTGAATACTTATGCGCAGCATCAGCGACAGATATTGTTCTAGTCATATCCAGGGTGGGCCCAGAGGTAGCAACTTGGCAATCGGGCTTCGCACAACGATAACCTGTGCTTCTTTCTAAGTGTTCCCTGGTTCTACCGCTAAAGTCGGAGCGCCCCATATGCAAATTGTCCAATCCTAGGTTAATCAACAGATATGGGGTGTCACGACAGGTATTCAAGATCCAGCAGAAAGCCAAAGACCGCATTACGCGGCCTTGGTCGGACAGAAAATGGGGTAGGTGTCCAGAAACGCTCGCGTGGGGGCTGCGAGCAGGCAGAAGAGACTACCAGCAACCCCCGTAAAGGTTTGCGTGCGGGGTCACGTTTAATGCCCGCCGGTGAGTGATGGGCTAGAAGCCTTTACCGATGAGTCGAACAATTTGTCGATCTCTGGGGCTAGATCTTTGAAGGACTGACGAGCCATCAGCTCTTTGAGCCAGGTAGCGATCGCTTTGCTCTGGATCTGACGGTGACGGCTCACTGCCAGGGTGAAAACCCCGAAGAGGATCTCGCTGTAATTGGGCATGTCAGGGGAGCCGCGCAAGGTCTTGTTGCTTTTCACGATTCCTTCAAGCAGCTCTTGTTGCTCATCGAACAGCTGGAGAAGAGCGGCGGCATCACCAGTTTCGATAGTCTCATCCCAAGCCTGAATGATTGGCTTGATACTTCTGTAGAGGACCGAGCGAGTAAACAACCGGGCAGAAGGGTGATCTGGGTACATCGGAGAGCCTGGATTGCGTTCATTCAGGTACTCCAAAATGCCATAGATCTCGTGGCTGTACGCCTCTGTGGTCTGTATTGCCGGCGTAATGACAGCCTCACCGCTACCGACCTTTTCCTTCAGCAGCACCAGCTTCTCAGCTGACTCAGGGGATTTAACGTCATGCTCCCGCAGTTCCCAGTTCATCTCCCGAAGAACCGCCCTCAAAAAGAAACTTTTGAAGCAGTCGTCTCGGTAGAAAATCGAAAGCAGCATCGGTAAATCTCCACGTCAGAACAGCGTAAGGGGTGGCTAGTCCCACTAGGCCACAACCCATAATTGGAACTGAGGATACCGACCCTAACCGTGCAGGGTCGGATTCTGCATTTTGAAAGTCACAACGTCGCTAGCAAGATCGGTCAGCCCTACGGGGCGCAGACCCAAACCACGAGCAATGGCGTTATCAATGATGGCTGCAACACTACCTTTTTCTTGCTCCGGCTTGAACACCTGAACCGTACCGACGAGTGCGGTCTGGTAGGACTCTGCACCCATGAGTTCGTCGTGCATGAGCACTCCGTAATCCCCAGATGCAAGCATAGGAACCAAGGCATCGTGATTGAAGGGGTTGTCGTCGGCGCTGTTCAGATACTGACGCTGGTCGAACAGATGGATTCGGCCGGCAGGGCCAGCCCCTCCGTTCTCGATATCTTCCGCACTCGGGGCAAACAGCATGTAAATGCCGAACATAGCCCATGTGAGCAGATAAGTGATGGCTGCAAACGCCATGATTGTTCCCATACGAAAATCCTTAATCAGGAAACCGAGTTTGAAATATCGGTTCATCACTACTACAGCTCAGTATAACGACCACCACGCTCAACTAAACATTGTGATGACTGATTTACTGATGTTCGGAAGCATGACCCGAACCGCGTCCAAACGCCCCCAGAGGCCCAGGATTTATCGACTGCATTCTGCGGCTATTCTTGGTTCCCCTGAACCTAATCATTAGGCACTGGTTGGTAGCCAGCCTGCTCCAATGTGGCTATCGCTTCAACTGCGGTTTCCGGTAGTGACCAAAGCTTTAGGTGGCCTTCCCACTTTGCCCCGACGCGGTTAGCAAGGACTCGGTCTTCGTAGGGCAGCTTGAAGAATACACGCCCCGGCACTGGCTCGAAGAACCCTTCATCACGAGCTTTGCCTATTAGCTTTTCATCCTCAGGAATCCACCAAGAATCTAGGATGTCTGACCAGCGAGCACCCATCCTGCTGGCCACTTTGTTTTTCTCGTAAGGAACGTTAATCAAAACACGTCCAGCTTTCGGGTCGAATGGTTCTTCTCCAGACCAGTCAGGGGGCTGCACCCAGTACCATGTCTTGTGGGTTCCAGCCGTATCAATAATGAAATCTGTGTCTGTCCGTTGGCCAGTGTGAATGTCGAAGACATCAGCTTTCACCACTGGATTGCCATAATATGGAGCTCGTCCAGAGAGCGGCCCTACGTCGGTGATCTTGGCAATAGTGCTCCCCCAGGTGGTGCGCCGCACCCAAAAGCCTGGCTTCTTCCAATGGAAGACATACATTTCATAGATATTCATATTGTTTCTATTCAAACCAAGCTAGGAGCTTCGGTTGAAGCCGGGCATATCAATTCCGATGCTCGGAACCAACTCAACTGTGGCGTATCTGAGCGCCACACCGTCCGAACAGTCAAGGCTCAAGCTGCTGCACAAACCGCATACTCACTCTGACTTTGAGGGGCGACGAAGGGCCAGCTCACACCCAGCCGCTATCATTACTATCCCGATGAAAATCGCGCACAGCATTAAGGGAACTGAGACAAACGCAAGGGCTGCACTTCCGGGCAAAAGCAGCATGCCGCCACAAAAAATCAGGATGTTGCAGGTCAGATTCATTGCGATATTGCTACTTTTTAGCGCTGTGAGCTTCTGCTTGAAGTGGCGACCATCCGACTTTGAGTATTCACCGCATTCCCAAGCTAAGCGCTCGATAGAAAGCGTGTCTGCTTCGAATTCAGCCTCAGAGCTAAACCATTTCCAAACTCTGGCCCGAGTTTTCGGCCCGTAGTCAGCCTCGATACGCCTCAGATAGAAAGCGCCCCAGAGTGGCGACGTAACCATCGAGACAAGTATCGTGAAAGCAAGGGACAGAGTGATCCAAGCCAAGAAGAACCATCCAACCCCGATGACCGATTGATATGGATGCCCGACCAGGCCAATGGTGGAAGCGGACAGAATAAACGCTGTCCCAACCAAGGCAAGGTGATTTTCCATCAGGGCAACGCCCACATTCCCCAAGCGTCTCCAGTTGATCCACATCTGTTTAACGTTCATCAGGTTCCTTCTCTAAGCTGGTTATCAGGTCTGTGCTCATGTCACGACCCTTGAGTTGCTAGGAGCCCTGCAAGCCGATTCGACTTGCAGGAGCAACATTATTCAAAGTGACGGCTGGCAATAAAAGCTCGGATACGCTCGATTCAGAGTTCAAAGTCTGCAATGAAGTCTTCGACAGGCCCTTCGATAGTTTGCGCAAAGCCACGATCGTCGATCAGCGTGGGCTCGCCATGGCGCATGGTGATGTAGAACGTGCTGCCCGCCACCTCATCCAGCTCACAACCGGTTTCTTGGCATACGGCTTCCAGTAGCGCCGGCTCGTTGTCGAAGAGCCGGCAGTTGCGCAGCAATTCCTTGCCCACCGGCACCTCCTGCTTCACTTCGAAGTAGTGGCTGTGGGCGTTCATGATGAACAGGTTCACGTTGTCTGCTTGCATGTCGGTTTCCTAGACGGTTAGGGCGGCATATTCGGGGATGAAATCCAAGCCCAGGTCTGTGCCCTTTTGCAGCAGCAACGCGGCCTGTTCATGGTGTTTCTCTTCGCGGCGGTTCAGTCCGTCGAAAACTCATGCCCATCTTCTATCCTGCAAGCGCGTGTCACTACAGAAATTTCATAATACAAGCTGAAAGGGCTGACTGGCAGGAACAGCCTGTATCGGTCAAGCATCTGCTCCCCAAGATGTTCAGGCAAGGCACCTCATGCATCGCTTGAGCACGAACAAAAGCCTTGAGCCATTCGAAATGGTGACCTGATTGGCCGATCTCTAGACCTATGGGTAAATGCCCGGAGTTGGGAGGAATCACATCCTGACACTCTGTAGGGTTTGTGCTTCCGAAAAATGCCAACCCAACGATGAATACTCGCCACCAATCCGAATTGAACACCTCAGATCCAATCCATACGCCTGCGAACAGCTCAACTGATCACGCTTTGGTGCTCAGAATTCTCGCACCCGCGCTGATCTTTCTTTTTTTCTCCTTCCTTCTTCGGGGATCGCTAGATCCCACGATAGGGCATGGCGTTTGGCTTGTTGCTTTCATGATCAGCTATCTCACCTGGCACACAGTGCTGCTCTTCGCCCGGAGCATTCGAGGCCGTTTGGGCCGGGCCTAAGCCGCCGAATGAAAGGGCTGTAAGCAACTGTCATGAGTTGAAGTGCGACTGGGGAAGTCGCGTGGTTGAATAAGGGACCAATAGCAGTGAGCTCAAAAATGCAGATCACCAGATCTAAAGCCGAAATCGAAGCTCTCGTACGCGACAACGCAGCCTACCGAGAAGACATCGACTTTATCCAAGACACCATCTCCAAAGACCAGATCTTCATCGGGCACCTTACTCAGAAATCACCTGCAGGCAATGAGGTAAGTGTCGCGCTCACAGTAGGTATGTATAAGCGCAATCTGCCTGAGCTTATCTTTTCCGGCGTTCCATCCAACGTCGTTCAGAATATCGTTGCGGCTCTCAGTGAGGGCCTCGACTTTGATCGCGAGTTCCTGCGGAGCGAGCGGCTAAAGCAGATCCTCAATTTTGACGTAATGGCCTTGCCGATTGACGATCCAAACTCCCTTGAGGTTATGCAGGTCTGCCGCGACTACTACACCCTGATCGGCCGGCATGAGATGCAGGCCGTGCAGCTAGTTTTTGCTGACGAGAACGGCTCGTTCCCTTGGAGCCCTGAGTGCTCTGATGCGAACAAGGCATGCCAACCACTCTTCGGTGTCACCGCTGGATTCTGAGCCCCAATCCTGAGACTTGAGGGTACGCAATGAAGCACAGGTTGATCGCGAGAATCATGTGCGACCTAACCGACGAGCTGCTTTGGAAGCCAAGGATAGAGTGGGCCCGCAAGCACAACCGAACAGCTGACCTCAAATTCCGTGTTGGCGACGGAAAGCGGACATGCGTCACCCATCGAAAAAATAGCGATGAAGACTGCAGGATGACCCTCACCATTGGTGCACTCATGGTTGAGAGCAAGGCAAATCCCATGGAGATGTGCATGTGGCGAACCTCGGTCGAGCTACACGAGAGGGGATATTACGGGGGAGAGTTGAACCTCTTGAACGCCCTGGCGCACTGCATCATTCATGAGTTTGGTCATGTCGTTCAGGTTGTCTTGGGCCGCAGGTACGAATCCTCAGTTCACAACCATGAGTTCTACGCCATTCTGGACCGAATACACGCGAGCCCGGTAGCCGGTCAGCTGCGAGATGAGCTTTCCCGAAGGTGCTTGGATATTGGCGTAGACCTGCAGGCAAACAACGCGAACAAAGCAACGGTCTCCGCAATACTGGATGGTAAGGCTGCAGAAGGCATCCTCACCATGGGGTCTATTCGAGTTGGCCAGCGCCTCTTTTTTCGAGATCCAAAGCTGTCGGATGTCGGTCAGGTTGTGGTCAAGGAGAAACGTAGAACCCGGGTTCTTGTCGAGCAAGTTGCGCGTCCCAATCAGCGTTGGCTCGCAAAACCGCACGGTCTCGTGGATAAAGAATCCAGGCCATGACGTTGAGTAGTTATCTTGGCGCCTCAGCATTATTGAACAGCCGGGGTGAGATTGGTCTGATTGGGGTTATCATCTAGAAATAGGCACATGTGCCGCTTTTGCTGTTTCCGGCACATGTGCCGGTTTTGACTGGAAGTGAAGATGGACAACAGCGAGCGTTTCCTAGAGATCATCGCCCAACTCGGCCCAACAAAAGGCCGGAAGAAGGTTACTCATGCCAAAGTGGCGACATTGCTGACGGCTGTGACAGGCCGCCCGTGCTCAGAACGTGCAATACGATCCTGGCTTACAGACCCCGAAAACAAGAGCTATCGCCCTTGCCCTGACTGGGCAGTGGCTGCTTTGGCCCGAGCTAAGGGGTACATGCAGAAATATGTTGATGAAAGGCGCCAGCAACAAGGTGATTAGTGAGCTGCCCGGCGTCACAGTGCCTGCAAGCGGCACATAAACAAAGGTTCAAGATGAAGATCATCGGCGTAAAGCTCCACACGCCCACTTTCACGGATCTCTTAGCTCTGGCGGGGGTGTCGGCGCTGTTCATAATCGTGACTTTGGACGTCGTCAGTAACACGGAGGCGACGATGTTGGAAGTTGCGCCGTATCTCCTTGGCGCAGTGAGTGGAAGCCTGGCCGGAGCTTGCGGGTGCTCAATTCTGAAGTATGGATTTCGCGGAGCGATTGTTGCGGCAGGGTTCTGCGTCTCCATGGCAGGGCTGGTCGCCCTGCTCATACAGCTGCTCGAACTGTAGAAGTGTCTTCAGGCGCAGCGGGGCGCGTAAGAGGGGAGGGTGAAGACCCGAAACCCCATCGAGTCCCGAATGGGCTTAGAGCTGAACCCACTATCCTTGTAGTCGCGGTAAATCGCCTTCGAGCACGCTTCAACCTGGAAGCTATGACTTACCCACCAACTCAGCACCATCTTCATGTAGCCATTGAGAGAAAGAGCGTCGTCACAGTCTTCGTTGGCTTCGCTGTAGGCTTCGCGCAAGCTAAGGGCCAGATCCTCTCGAAGGCGCACTGGGAACTTGCAGCTGTCCTTCTCGGTACCCGTTCTGAGGTCAAAGGACTGGACCTGACCGTGAACGCTGAGAATGATGTCCTCCCCCGCTGAAGCGAGAAGGCGATCCTTCATCAAGGTCAGGGTGTCACGCTCAAAGATCCAGCTGGCGAATGCAGCTGAAAGCTCACCGTTGAAGCTTCGGTGGTGGTTAGAGGCGAGCCTGCTCAGTGAATCAAAAAGGGTCTGGTTCAACCGGAGCATAATACGGTCATAGCTCTTCGATTCATCTGCAGACATCGGATCTGGAAACCTTTGCTGTTCGTGTGAAACCGAAATGTAACGAAGGCTTGATGAGGCGCGCCACCCAAGTGGGTGACTTTACTCCCAGCTGCAGCAAGAGCAGGTCACTCTTTAGGCAAACTCACCACTCGGCACTCTTCGCCTTCGAAGCTCCAGTACCACTTGTCGAGCATACCGTCATGCTTAACCGTCATTCTCAAGTCGCCGCCAGCATCGTGCACGACTTCGGCCAGGTCCCCACAAAATTCTATCTGCGTCCCCGGGGGAAGGGGGGCTCTCTTAGAAATGGACATCGCAGCACCACTAGAAATAAGAGTTGGTGTATGGGTTAGCATCTCAGGATGCTAGCCACTCGTCGAAGGTCTTCACCTTCCAGCCAAGCGCCTTGGCACAGGAAACATACACTGCGTAGCGATCTTTAAGCGAGCCCATGGGGATATCCTTGGTCAGTTGTTGAGGCTTCAGACTACAGCTGAACTGGCTGTGTCATCAGTTTTCGCGCGGGAAACCCTGTCCTTCAGGTCAGGGAGGGATAGCGCGGCGGCGTAAGCCGCCCCTGTTCCCGCTTCTCCTTATAACTGGCTATCTATACAGTGGTAATGTAGTCTACTTGCTATGGCTAAACGCGCATACAAGTACCGGTTTTATCCAACACCCGAACAGGTTGTGCTGCTTGCGCAGACCTTTGGGTGTGTGCGTTTTGTCTATAACTCGGTGCTGCGCTGGCGTTCTGACGCCTACCGACAACGGCAAGAAAAAGTCGGCTACGCTGGAGCCAGTGCTCGACTGACCCAGCTCAAGCGAGACCCCGAATTGGCCTTTCTCGCCGACGTGTCGTGCGTCCCGCTGCAACAATGCCTTCGCCACCAGCAGACCGCTTTCAAAAACTTCTTTGAAGGCCGAGCACAGTACCCGGCCTTCAAGCGCAAACGCGGTCACCAGTCCGCTGAGTTCACCCGGTCGGCCTTCAGCTACCGGGAAGGCCAGTTGTACCTGGCCAAGAGCAAAACACGGCTCGATATCCGCTGGAGCCGCGAACTGCCGTGCGCCCCCAGTACCGTTACCGTTTCCATGGACCCTGCAGGCCGCTACTTTGTCAGCTGCCTGTGCGAGTTTGAGCCCGCCTCGCTGCCGATCCGTACCAGCGTGATCGGCATTGACCTCGGCCTGAAAGAGCTGTTTATCACCGATCAGGGTGAACGGGTTGGCAATCCCCGCCATACCGTCAAGTACGCTGCCAAGCTGGCCCTTGCGCAACGCCGATTGAGCCGCAAACAACTCGGTTCGGCTAACCGTGCAAAGGCGAGGCTGAAGGTTGCGAGGCTTCACGCCAAAATCTCCGATTGCCGACAGGACAACTTGCACAAGCTGTCCCGCAGATTGATTAACGATAACCAAGTGATCTGCGTTGAATCCCTGAAAGTGAAAAACATGATCCGCAATCCAACCCTGAGCAAAGCCATCGCTGATGCGGGCTGGGGTGAGCTGGTACGCCAACTGGGGTACAAGGCCGATTGGGCTGGCCGATCACTGGTCTCCATAGACCAGTGGTTCCCAAGCTCCAAGCGCTGCTCGGATTGCGGCCATACTTTGACAACCCTGCCTTTGTCCGTCCGGCAGTGGCGTTGCCCCGCATGTGGGGTAGACCACGACCGTGACCACAACGCTGCAGTCAACATTAAAGCCGCTGGTCTGGCGGTGTTAGCCCTTGGAGAGAGTGTAAGTGGCATGGAGTCAGTCTCCGTGTCCTGTTCTCATTGAATTGGGAATCCCCTTCCTTCAGGTGGGGGAGCAGTCAACCAAGAGGCTATGGGTTCCGTCTTGGCGCTAGACTACGTTCTGGATCGAGCGGCAGAAGAGCCTTCTCAAACCGCAGGTCAGGATTTGAAGCCTTGACCTACCTGCAGGCATGATCAGTTTCTGAGTCAGGGAGTAGTGCAGCTGTGGAACCAGATCTAGAGAGATTGGCCAGGGAGTACCGCGAAGTGTGGGTGGACAACCCGGATGGCTTCGTAGTGTTCTTCAATGGCGAAGTTCAGGGTTGGACGATTGATCTGACTAGGCCTGAGGCCTGGGTGGCTGGATGCATTGCAGTGGCCCCGGACGGCAACCGATGGAGAGCATTTGGCGGTAACGACTACGATGGCGCCAAGGCATGGCAATTCGTTTATAAGGACAACGCCCGATTCATGCGGTGGTATCAGTGTAAGCAAGAGCAGCTACCCGTGAGCACTTCGGCGCCTACTCTCCCGGCGAAATCCGAGTGGGTTTTCTTTGACGGGGAATGCTGCTGGAGCGCGGACGCTATTCTGAAAAATGACACAACTGAACACCGGCCTGACCTTCTGGCTGCACTGGCGGATCTCGACGCGCGAAACTCACTTTAGACTTCCTGCAGCTTTCCGCGCATGCGCGGAATTTACCCTGCTACTCGTGACTTGAGCAGCGGGTTTGCCATAGTGACAACGGGGGGGGGGTTAACTCAAGCCAGTGCCCGTTATTATTGCTTTTGAGATATCAACCTGAGTCAGCGCGTAAATGAAGCCGAGCGAGATCCAAATCGACCTGTTCTGCCCCCCTCAAGGCCTCAGTCAGTCCAGTGAGATGCTAGAGATCCTGCGCCCCATACGATGGGCCAACGGGGAGCGGGGAGCAGTTGCACTGGTCAGGATTGAACTGGTACCAAGCAAGGACGACCGGTGGATGTGGGGCACCACCTTGAACTCTCAGAATGGGATGCAGCGAAGTTACCGTGCGATGGAGAAGTGGGGCAAATTCGCCGCCACGAAGCCTGAGGCCCTGATGGAAGCTGTAGATGAGCTGCGCGCCATACTGGATGGCGCCACAGTGGAAGAGCAGCTAAGGATCAAGGCTTGGCTTGGAGGCCTGATTGCCAAAGCCCACCATGTGAGCTCAAGCCTAAACTGATCACTGAAGACTGCTCATTGGCTGCCCAAGTAGGCTAGCCGCTCTCATGATCTCCCCGGGGCTGACTGCCCGAAGCTGCTCTGATCGACCGTGTTGGACATATTCGTCCACCGACATCTCACGCCATCCCGGCGCTGGCCGGTCATTGAGCAACGTCCAGTTGTGCTCAGGGCTCTCGCGCCGCAGGACGTAAATACCTGTGTACTCCTGGAAGCTCGGCCCAAAGAACCGTTCGGCGACAATCTTGCACTCGGACCCGTCGGGTCGAGTAAGTATCTGAGAGACCTTGGTAATCAGTTGCTCTTCACTCATTGCAGGTAACCCCCCTTAATCAACGGAATAGTGAGATTACGTTGCTTGGCCCCTGTGTCATCAGGCGCCGGTGAGCGGTATTCAAGGCACCCTGAATCGTTGCGCTCTTGTACAGAATTGCGCTGATGAAACCCTGAGGCCGGTCGTGCCGTTTAAGATAACTGCCTGCGAGGAGCTCTCGCCGATGCTGGGACAGACGGGGAATACAAACTTCCTTGATCTCTCGAACTACGCGAGGATCTGCCAGGTCACCATGGACGCACACGGCAGCCATGCGCGCGAAGTGGATGGGCAGGGTGTCTGCCCACTCTTCGACCAGCTCACGGCTCATCACTGCTGATTGACGCAGATTCATAGTCATGGCCTCAGTTAAACGACGCGTCAGCGGAGCTGGATTGCATGCGCTGGAATGGGTTCTCACGGCTACGAACATGCCCAGCGCGCGCTGATGGACTAGAGGCGAGCTCCGCATCTTCACGCAGCTGGTCAACGTCGAAATCAAATTCGATATCGGTCTCATCTTCCAGCGCCGCCTGCGGGGTATACAGCGCCATACTGACCGTGTCGGCCCAGATGCTTGCAGCACCGGAAAGCTGTTTGCGAATCAGCGAAGGATCATCAAAGTAATGTCCCAGGTGAGAAAGCTGGACATCCGCCAGATCTGCCCGGATCAGGAATGGACCGCGATCGTCAGTCATCCCAACAGCGGTCACCTCAACGCCACCCGGGTAATCCAAGATCCCAACGAAGGAAAGTTGAACATCCGACATCTGGAGCAGGGCGCCAGTAGAATCCCCGTGCTCAAGCACTCCGTTATCGAGCCAGAAGTTCACGCGCGCCGATCGTGTACGACCGTCAGCATCATCGCAGACGCTTCCGAACAGGTTGATCATGGCGTAGGTGAGGGCTGCAAACATTACCCCCAACGCAGCCACCTTCAGCTCAGCCTCAGACCCCGGGAATGAGCGGCTCAGATCCGCCCCATGCAGCTGCAGGTAGACGAAGGCGCACAAAGCAAACAGGCCTGCAGCGATTGCGCCAGCGATCAGCGATCGGTACCAGGTTGGGTAAGCGTAGAAATCTTCACGGCTATAGGAAAAGCCCTGCGCCAAGGCGCGGTTCTGGGTATAGGGTGCAATCTGTTTCATGGTGTCGCTCCTCTGTTGTCGAAACCAATGATCACGCACTAAACCCGTGTGTCACTGATGGTTGAAACCACTTTCTCAGTTGAGAAGATGGGGAGCGAGAACATGGACAGGAACAGGCCGCCGAGGCAGTGTAGATGCGCGCTGTGGGCGGCATCCCTTGGATGCCCAAGAGTGGAATATGTCAATGGAACGCGGGCTTGCTGGGGCTTAAGACCATCTGTAAGAGGCTTTATCCCGGCCAAGGGTTCTACGTGGAAGTCATTGTTGGCCGTGACAATGGGGATCACAGAAAGTAGCAGAACGCACTCTGGGGGGAGACCCTGAAGAAATATCTGAAACACTTTCCGGCTGAATGAACGCCGAGTCTTTAAGCTCAGCCACCAGGCTGAGCTTCGAGGAGCTTGGCGCAGTTAGGACATATCATCCCCGTCCGGCCATTGACCTTGGGGGCCTCAACCCACCCCCTGTTGAATGCGAAATCAAGCGCCAGCTTGTACGCGCTGGCCACGCTCTTTTGCGAATCTTCAGCATGCGCAAAGACCCCTTTGTCGATGAGCGAGAAACACTCATCTGTCAGCGGCGCTGAGTAGTTTACACAACGCAGTTCGATCACAACGCTCATGGTTAGGCACCCTCCGGGAAACTGGTAGTTGACTCTTCAACGCCCTGAATTGCTTTGCGTAGGTCGCGTAGCAGCTCCGGAACGCCTTCCTGATCCTCATCGTCCTCAAAGCCGCTAATGAACGCCTCTGCCCGTTGGAGAAGCGAAACAACGTCGCTCCCATCGTTAGGCTCATGTTCTGGTGGATTCGGGCAATTGGCATGCTCCTCCTGAACCTCAAGGCAAAGAGCTCTCAGCTCATCGGTCGGCATATCCGGGGCGTCCTCAAGAGGGTTGTAGCCAACGGCTTCGACATACCAAGAGGCCAGTTGATCAGCTGCTGCAGTTTTCAGGTCGATGGTCATCATGTGCGCTCCTGGCCGTTAAGCAGAAAAGGATTTGGCAGCTTGCGTGAGCAGCTTCTGAAGAGCTTTGCGAGTCGCTTTTGCTTCAGCCCGACTCATGGGTTCCAGGTCTTCACCAGAGGCCTGTGACTCTGCCTCCTCTTTCTCCCAACCGGTCAGGTCGTGATTAGACCAAACATTGCGGCATACAGCCGGGAGGGAGTCGTTGACTCGGAGATAGACCGTTGACTTGATCGGGTCAGCGCTCCGGCTTGCTTCAACCATGGACACTTCACCGCCACAAAAATCGGCAACAACTCCTGCGATGGCGCCAAGGAAGTCTGCGTGGCGATCGGCGCTATCCAGCTCGCCGAGGAGCTCAGGCTTGATCAGAAGGCCAGTTACGATTTCAGCAAGTTCATGGGCAAAGATTTGTTTGGACATTGGGTCACCTGTTTGGCAGTGGTTGCTCGTTTCAGGTGTCCAGTTTCCTATAGGGAATGCTGTGTCATCGGGTGGGATAGGGTGGCAATGCAGTTTTTGCCGAACCCTATACCCGGACCCGGGAATGGCTATCTAGCCAAGGTCATGGGATGCGTACTCTGCATTAACCCCAGCTACCCACTCTGCGTATTCAAACAACGGGGTTGGAGCCTTCAACCAATTGCGGATGTTCTGAGAAAGCTCGTAGAGTTCTTCGGTGTCGATTTGTCCGATATCCTCAATCGGAGTTGGGAACACTTCATCGGGTCGGGTCTGCCCCAAAGTAACATCCTGAGCCCAGACAATTTCTTTACCTGCAGCCAACCATAGGGCTAAGTCATTTACGAGAACTGCGATGGTTCCTGCTGGCTGAGTCATGAGGTAGTCACGCAGGTAAGAGGCCTCATTCTCCAGCTGCTCCCGAGATGCGTTTGTGACCGTCATCACCTCACTCACAGTCAGCTCTACGCCGCAGTCATCGAAGATTCGGTCGCTGAGAGTCGAGCTGAACTCATCAAACGGCGCCTTGTAGGACTTACCCCCGACGTGAACAAGGCAGTGGATGATATCAACGCCTCGATCACAAAATACCTTCTCCACGCGTACCTTTGGACGGATAGAAGTTTCGGCTGTCATAGATCCCCCTTGGGAAATAAAATAGATCGGCTGCTTGCTGCTGTAGGTTGGTGCGCGAAAATCTCAGAATGGGATATCAAGCGCATCTACGCCACGCCCATCTGACGAAATCGCCATCACGTCACACTCCTCAAACACGCCAAGCCGCCCGGCAAACCAAGCACGATGAAACTGTGTCCTGGCGATCATCTTCCGAACCGGTCGGGGCAGATCCCTGCCTTGGTACCCGACAAGGTAAAGGCGGTGCAACACCCGACGGACCAACTCCTTCAGGCTCAGCGGTGCGGGCTTTCGAAATGCGTTCATTGAGTAGTTCTCCGAGACTCGTAAACACCAAATGGCTTATTCGGTAGCAACTCAATCGTATGGCCTAGGCACCCGTGTCATCGGTCAGGTCATGGAGTAAGTGCATCCAGTTGAGGCCCTATGAGTTTCTGACAGTGGGACAATGATCAGCCTTATCAAACATGGAGAGTATGTTCATGGCTCTGAACTTCTACCGATGCCCATCCTGTGAAGCAAAGTGGGGCGACCACACCCCGGAACAACGCGATGCGCAGTGCAAGGAATGCGGAAAATCCCAAATCCCACCTTACTTTTCGACGGATGATGATTCCCTGACCTCGGACGAATCAGATCTGCTGCTGGCGTTCCGGTCACTGGCCCCCAAGGAACAAGCCGTTCTTGTCGAACACGTCGGTAAGCTGCTCCAAACGAACTCGCCAGCTCAACATGCCTCGCTGCTCAGCCAGTTCGATAGCGACTGAGAACCACCCTCACAGGCAGGATAATCTGTCGCGTCATTAGGTCGGTGAAGAGCCGCCCTGAATCCACGCAACCAAATAACCGACTCAGCGAGATGCAAGCGATAAGACAGGGTTTGCCTCGAACCCCTTTGCATCCCTGAACAGCCCAGCGCCACCCGCCACATACTGGAGCATGCGCTCGGTGACCCACCAGCGCCTGCCGAGCGACTCAGCTGCCCGGCCAGTCATAATCCTCCCGCCGAACGGATCTGCTACCAGGTCGCCTACGTCGGTCAGCAGTGCGATAAAGAACTCAGCTATCGAGTAGGGCATGCCCGCTCCATGAGAGGGCAATCCGTTCGCCTCTGCGTAGCGCTTGTACTGATCGCCCCACGCACAGCGATGAGAGCGATTGATCACGTTCTTGGGGATGGCACCGGCAGTCGGATTCGAGAAACTGCCAGCGCGCAGGCGGTAGGCGCCGTCGCCGTAATCTGTCGTTCTGGACTCGCCGCCCTGTGCTATCAAGCGAGCATGGCGCTCTGTGTGAGGCACAAGAACCCTTCGGTTGTCGCTTTTAACCTTCAGAGGGTTCTTTGCAAACCACAGGATCGGTTCCCAGGATACGTTCAGCTGCTGCCGTGTGATGCTCGCCCAACGGGTAGGCCCGGGGGGCTTGCTGGGGTTGATCCACGGTATTCGGTCCATGAGTGTCAGCCCCATGCGGTCCTCCAGAGCCAGCATCACGCGTTCCAAATACGTCGAGCGGCCCGGGGACTTGCTGAGGAATATGTCATTGGAGAGGTTAAGGACCAGTGACCCTTCATCGCTGAGGCGTTCAATGACCGGCTTCAGGGATTCGCAGATGAAATCGACAAAGTCTTCAACCCGAACATTACCGTAGGCCCGAGGGCTACTCAGTGGGTATGGAGATGAGGTGAAGCACAGCATCACTTCCTGATCCAGGTTTTCAAAGCCATCTTCAGCGTGGCTCCACAGCGCAACACCCAGTTCAGTTGAGAACCCCAGCACCTTGACAGTACGGCGTACCGGCAGAAGCTCTTTCTGGGCCTTATCCGACAAGCGCCAGACACCACGCTTATCATTCACTCGTTCCAGAATGCCCATACTCTTCAGCGTCTGCTGATACCACCGGATCTGGCGATGGAAGAGGTTGCGAACAGCACCAGACTTGCCGACCGGCTGGTGATGGGAAGCCGCGTCCGGATCGGTGCCCACGGCGCTACCAACAGCTGAATACAGCTGGCTATTCGTCAGCTCCCCATCCGGGTTCTTGAGATAAGCCTTGATGGTACTGCCGAACAGATCCAGCTGCTCGGCGTCGAGACCCTTGGTCAGTCTTTTCACGTTTCCCCCCTTCAACCGGTGACATAGATTCATGCCCCATAGTGAAGGAGGGAAGTCTGTGTCACCGGTGACGCTAGCTCGCTGTCTGCTGCAGCTTCCGCTGCTGTGCGCGACGCTGTCCCTGAGCCTTCTTCCGGGCCTGCTCATAGCTCTGCGCCGAGACCTTGAAGATCTCGCAATTGGCGTAGTCGGGATCATCCGCCCGGCCACCACCAGACCAGCTGCCATTCGGGAAACGCACAATTACCCAGATCCGATTTTGCATACTGCCTCCTTTGTTGAACTGGGTAGATCCTACGTCCCGCCCGTCCTGTGTCACGGCACGACGTTGAGACCCAACCGTCTCCTGGCTAGACAGACCATTTCTAAGCATGCATAGTTTTGTGAAACGGCGCCCGCCGAAGACGTTGCGACTTAAACAGGCAACACGCAGTACGTCTTTCCGTCATGCAACCTCAAAAGTTGATGAGGGAAATCGCAGCCATCTGAGATTGATGTCCCCATTATTCAAGCATTGAGGTAACCGTTATGAGCAATTTCCTTAGCACCCCTGCGTTATCGGCCCAACAAAAAGCCAAGACCCTTGGTATCCCAGTCCTTTCTCGTTCCCAGTATCTGGAAGTCGCAGCCAGCCTTTTCGGATACGAGCAGTACAAGTTGATGAAACCAAGCCTGCCTGGCATTGAGAGCGGACTAAAACGTGCTGATGCGGCCCTGATACTGGACGTTGGTAGTGCAAACCGGAGAGCCTACCGCCTTCTGGGCGATGACCACGCAAACTTCAAGGCAGCCAAGCAGAACGTTGAGCTGCTTGTAGATGAATTGAGATCTCTTCCTGCTGGACCGCTCTACATGTCAGAGGACGATTTCTATCTCGACCACGTTCAGCCATTCTATGAAGCCCACTTCCTGAGCCAGCTGAATACCAACCCTCAGTTGTCTGCCGAACACGACAAGGTCCGAGAGCATTGCTCAAGGGTTGAGTATCAGGACTCGGACTTCATCAAACCTGTGTGGGTGTCGCGAGAAGTTTGGGAGGTATCCCTAGGTGTCAGTATCGAGGCTCCAAAGCGCACCGGGACTCACAACGAGTCTGACGAATACCTGCTCGCGTGGTGTGAGGCTCAGTTCCAAAAGCTGGATCGGGCAATAGTGTCAACTCGAATCCATTTCTTGGACGCGCGGGCTCAGGCTACTCGCTTCTACAACACCACGAGCTTCGGCGAACGCATACTCTAATCAGGCGTGAGGGACGGCTGCAGCAGCGACAACGCTACTCGCTGCTGCAGATCATCCCCCAGCTGCCAGCACTTTCAGTTCGCAACCTCGGTATTGGACGCCTCAATCGCTTTGATCAGGGCATGAGGGTCGTGCAGATGTTGGCGCAGCCCGGCGCGGTGAACGCGATTGGACATGCGGAACATGCGGTCCCAGTCCTGGTGCTTGCCTTTCGCCAACTGGAAAGTCCCAAGCCCCAGCAGATAGTGCGCGGCGCTGGACGGGGCGTCGTCGATAGAGATCCGGGTGAGTGCACGCTCCATCTCGAACTCAACGAACATCGCCAAACCTTCATCGTCAATATCGAATTCATCGCCGGTGACCACGTCAGTCATCAGTTTTCCGCTTGCGGTTTCAACCACTTCTTCAGCGCCAGCAGCAGCCCAATCAATGTTGCGCAGGCCGTTGAATGGATGGTGATAGGAGTCATCGGTAAACGGCACCCGAGTCGAGAACGCCACATCCTTCGAGGTGAACTCCGGCATAGACGCGATATCGGGCAGGTTATAGCGCTTCCCGTGTTGGTAGATGTCGATGTAAGTGCGAAGGGCCGTAAACGGGGCCTGATACCCGTATCGTGACCACAGTAGATCCACGGCCATCACCTGCTTCAAAGTCAGGATTTTGAATCGAGGCTTTATGCCCAGCTTGCGAGCAGCCAGACCTTCGCGCGCCTGGATGGTCAGAATGACTTCCAGCAGCTGCTTTGTATAAGCGGGGCTGTACGCGTTCGGCGATATGCTCACCATCCCATCAGCATCCACGCTGCGGCCCAGCCAGCAACGGGCAGACGGGTTGAAGTGCATCTTCTTGATGAACTCGCGCAGGTCGTTGAGCGGTTTCATCCAGAGGAATTCGCCGTTGTCTGATGCGATCAGGTTCTCTGCGGACTGATCTCGGCTGACACGCAGGCAACCCCAGCAGCCGGTGCGGGCGGAGCACGGCGCGCGCGGGGCCTCCTTCCCGGCCATGTAGACCGTAACCATGCAGTCCCCCTGATTCATTTCTCGATAGACCTCTACCAGCTTGTCGAAGCTGTCGTAGGTAGCGAACTTGCCAGAGCGCACGTGTCCGATGAACTCGAACACATCGAATGCCGTCAGCTCCGCAATCGGGCTGAGGATGAACTCACCCTTACTGTTTGGGGATTCAACCGGTGTGAAGGTGCTTTCGCCACGCTTACGCATCTGCACGCCACGCTGTACCGATTCGTCAAAGCGGGTACCGATCAACGCCAGAGTCTTTACTTTCCGTGGCTTGATGCCCTGCTGCTCGGCCACAAAGCGCTTTACCTGGCTGCGCAACCGCTGAAGCGGGGCCGCCTTCATGAGCTGCTGGCACTTCGAATTGCTGCCCACCGAAGCGATAGTGCGGCCGCCGATCAGTGAAACGAGATAATCGTTGCTCAGGCCGGGGGAGGCGACCCACACCTTGGCGGCAATCCCGCTGGCTTCAGCGTAGGCGCGGATCTGGCGAATCTGGTGTTGGTTGTAGGCCTTGATGTAAGGGTTCTCAATGAGCGTATCGCTGTGAAGGATATGCAGCATCGGTACATCAAAACCCTCAGCCTTAAGCTCCTCAATGGCTTTGAAGCACAGTGCCAACAGCACTGAAGAGTCCTTGCCTCCACTCCAGTTACTGCAAGGAATCCAGCCGTCCAGGATGGCTTGCTTGATCGACAGAAGGGCGTCAGCGATCTTCTCGCTGTAACCACGGACATCCGAGACGGGCGTTGCTGGTACCGGTGCGGGCTGCTCCGGGAAGAGGCTCAGTTGGTCCTCGAAGAACTTTGCAGCGGCTGGTTTGAACATGGCGGTCATGACTAGCTCCGTCTTGAAATCTGATGGAGCTATGGTCGCCCGGCCACCCCCTGTGTCATCGGTCGGCGGCCAGAAGAATCAGTCATTTTTTAGAGAGGGATGGGGCCTATGCTGAGGCCCCAGAATCAGGGTTCAGTCTTCCTGAAGGTTGGTCAGTTGAACCGCGATGCTGTAGCTGAAGTCAGGCGAAAAGTGCTGCTTGCACATCTCGACAATGGCATTCCAAAAGACGTCAGGCATAGCTCCTTGATCGGAGCCGTCACCATCCAGACTTGGGTCAACAAAAACAACGCAGTCGGAATACTCGCCAACCTCTTCACCCGGGGTATGCCATGTCATCACCGGGTTCTCACGGCTGTTCAGCCACGAGATGAACCGGGGATCTTCGAACCAGGTTGGCACATTAAACACCAGCCCGGGGCGCTTCTCCGCGAACATCTTTGTCGGGGGGAGTGGCATCAGAACGGCTTCCTGCTGCTCCCAGCTCAGGCCGTCGAGAGCCTCAAGGCGCTCATTGATGACCGTTTCAAGCATCCCAGCAAGGCGAGCTTCATTGAGGTCCTGTACCGAAATGGACCGATCCTCATCGGTCAACTGGATCAGCCGGGGGGTATGGTTTGCATCGAACCGGAAGTGTTCCTCTGCCTGGTTGATGCCTTCCTCCTCGCTCCATGTCTTCGAGTACGGGATTAGGTCATTCTGCAGCTCCTCTTCGAAGCCAAGGACCGCAAACTTCACCGCTTCCCAACAGTAGGTGACCAGCTGAACACCTGCCCCTTGCTTGGTGACTCCGGGGCGCTGCCACGGGAATTTGCAAGAGTTGGTCTCAAGGCGGCTCTGGTAATCGGATGCCAAGGCCTCAAAGCGCTCGCTATCGGCTTTGCGGACAGTGATCTCAACGGCTACATACGACATGTGTTTACCCTCAGTTGAAGACAGTATCAGGCGGTCTATCGCCCTCGAACGCTGTCTATGTTCAGCGCTGAGCAGCTGTGTCACCGGTACCAATGCAAAGATTTTTGGAGGAGAGAGGAAAGTCTCGAGTCCGAGACTGGGTGATGGAGATTACTCCCCGACGCTGGTGCCGGGGAGCAGATACCCAGAGCAAAGCCCTGTCACTCAGCCGCCGTGGCACCTTGGCTAGCGCCTTCACCCGAGGTGCTGGGTGACTCGGAGTTCGTTTCTGGCTCACGCCAACCGAGAAACTCGCTTTGGGAAAGCATCCGTGAATCGTTCAACAGATCCGTGTATTCGTAATCGCCAGTTCGAACAATAGGAACCACGATCCGCTTCGTATCGAGAATCACGCCTCCAAAACCCCTGTCCTGGACAACCCGCACGGCTTCAACTTCTTTGCCGATCTCAGGCAAGGCTTCATCCATCAGTGTAAAGCCGTGTTCTCGTACCCTCTGTTCGATTTCCAGCTCATAGTCAGTCTTCATGCGTGCACTCCTTACAGTCGATAGATAGAGCGCCTATCAGCGGCACCCGGTAATGCTGCAATTAGGGCGTTCTGGTCGCCCTCATTAACCCGCCCACTACTCTGTGGTCACGCGTTCCACATCGTGATCAATGACGATGACAGGGCTTTCTGCGTCGTCGCTCAGCTCCTCAATGGCCGAGTTGAGTTCAGCGACTAGCTCCATCTCTGCATTGGCCAAAGCGTCGGCGTTGTCCGCGTCAACAGTGACCGTCACAGAAAATGTCAGTGTGTGTTTCATAGTGGTACCCCTTATCTGTAGATCGGGCGCATATCGCTTACGCCGCGTTTGTCACTCAATGTGGGAGCAATTGTTGCCTGACCCGGGGCTGTGTCACCGGCGTAGGGCTGCGGATTGTGAGTGGTTAGGGAAAGCCAATTTGCCAACAGCCAAGCTGGGCCGTGAGGAAGGTGTGCGGTACTGAGGAACAGGGGGCTTAGAGGTGGCGACCGGGGCCGCCACCAGCAGGTTACTCTGCCTGGGCGGAGGAAATCACATTCTCTTTCGCTGTATCAACATGACCCATAGAGAGGTAAAGCTGGTAGGCGCAAAACAGCATGGTCAAAGTGAAGATGGTAATGGTCAACGGTTTTGTCATCAGGTAGAGAATCCTTATGTACAGGCCAGGCGGAATGCCCGGCCTGATTTGAAAATGGCGCAAGGACCTCCGATTTCAAGTCGTTAAACCGAGATTTTTCCGTCGTTGGGATAGAACTTGTCGCGAAAGTTCTTCATCCGGTCAGCGGCAATCCAGTTCTCGTGCTTCGGACGCGTATCCGTCACCCTTGCCAAGGCACTGAAGTGCCTTCCCACCGAGAAGATGTCAGTTCCTTTCTTGGGATCGCGGGCGACGACTCCAACCATGTTAGAGCTAACCCACAGCACTTCGAACCAAATGGAGCACGATCCGTAGCGGGCAAACCAGCCAGGCTGAACGCCGAGAGCGTTGAGGTCATCAGTTGGCTCAATCTCAATCAGTTGGGTCATAGCGCTTCTCCTTGAGTTATGGTGACAATGGTATTTGAGAGGCGGCTGTGTCACCGGCTGGCGGCTGCGGTGTACCAATGAACGGGGATGGATTGTGCAGATCGAAATCACAGCTGAAGTCGTCGGGGCCTACACGTTCAAGGCAGACGGGAAGGACGTCGCGAAGATCACGGTTTTGGGAAATGAGGGCGGGCCGATGGGGCACGGAATAGAATGCAAGCCCTATGGCATCTTCGAGCTGGATGCTGAGATGGACGTTTTCCGCGCCCTGGCTGGCGACATCAAAGGGCTCTCAACTATGCGGTTCAGAGCCGATTTGAAGCCAATAAACGCAACTGGCGGGTACGTCATCCACGTGCTTGAGATCCTGCCTTAGGCAACGGCAATCTTGCTGACCGCCATGTCCAGCACCTCTTGCATAGCGGAACCGGTTTGGTACGAGATCACGTCGTTGTCTTTCATCTCAGTCAACGTGCTTTGCACCTCATCCAGTCCCACTGGGGGGCGCTCTTCGCGCAGCGCCCGATAGTTCTCTGTGAGCCGCACTACGTCGCTCAAAAAGACGTTGAACACGGGGTGCCGGTAGTTCTCCAGCTGAGCCTCAGCTTGGGATAGCTGCGCAGCTCGCCCTGAGTCCTGCATAGTCATGATCTGTTCCATCTGGTCACCTCGGGATTCGTTGTACGCCGCACAGGCGCTGAGTGGTTCGCTACAGACCGGCGGATGAGTGCTGATCCCCCGGCCTATGAATTCAGGTTTAGAGCTTCAGTTTGGCTAAGCCACTTGGGCCAAGCGTGTTCCGGATCTGGCGGAGAAGAGCGCCGTCTTGGCTAGATGCGTCCTGACCGCTGGACCAGAGTTCAATTAAGCGATTCTTCCAGGTGCGCCCCTTTGCGGCCTTGAACCGTGTCAGGGCATCCACCTGCTCCTGAGTCAGCGCCGAACTGATACGCGAGTTGTCTACCTGTCCCATCATTCCCCTTGCGAACATCAGCGGAGTCCGCATTGCTTGTCGATGTACTGACACATAACGGCCAAGCTCAGATCCTCGATCTGGTGATTACAGCTCCAGTGGAACTCCTTGGAATCCTGGTCCCAGTAGCAAAGCTCATCCGTATTGAACTGCCACACCTGCCCGGCCCGGGAGAACTGCACCCAACCGAAACTCAGCAACCAGCTGGCAACAACCTCGCGAACATCACGATCACCGGCGGCGCAGAGCGCAGCGGCGAGGCCGTCCTCACCGGTGTCACTCAAGCGAGCAAACCAAAGGTCGTGGCTGGAGGTGTCGGTTTGGTCGAAAAGCTCTGCAACGGCTGCAGCAGCACCCTCGGCAAGCTGCTGCAGGCCCTGACAGTCCAGCTCTGTGCTGCCGCGCTCAGTCAAAGCATTCAGCAGAACAGATACATCCTCCGGATCAGTTGTGCGGGAGAACAAAGTGATCATGGGGCATTCCTCCGATTGGACTCAGGCGGCCTGAGCCGCCAGTTTTGCCATGTCTGCAAGCGCTGTGATGCGGGAAACAATCTTCTCTTCCCAGTACAGATGATCAGTGGACTCTTTGATCAACGATGCAATACCGGCTGCCATGCGCTCAGCCGTAATGAGATCCCGGCTGCAAAATTCCAGCTCCATGTCTTGGGCTGTGGCGTAGCCCACAACGCGTTGGCCGGCCTTGATCACTTTGATCGGGCCATGTCGGCCCGGGTCAGGCTGGTAGAAGACCACATCACCTTCTTTGATCTGACAGGGAAGGCCAATGCCTTTCTGGACCAGTGCTTCGAGCGGAGTTGGATTCGACATGGTTGATGCTCCATCTGTAAGGGTTGCTCGGCGGTAGTGCCTTGCAGTTGATGGAGTAAGTATGCAAGCCGGGTTGGTGTGTCACCGGCGTTGATCAAACAAATTTGTATGCTCGATCTCAGGAGGAAGAGCCCGCAGATAACTGGCTCCAGGAATGGGATTTCAAAGGCGCGTGATCGAATGATGAGGGGAAATCACGCCTTCAAAGCGAATGGCGAAACGCCCGTGCCCCGTCAACAATGCAGGAGGCGCAGGCGTTACTGGGCTGGACTAAATCAGTGCGGACTGTCGAGAGAGGCGGTCTTGAATGCGCAGATCCATCGCCCGTTTCTCTGCGTTGAATTTTGACCGGCGTTGGTCGCCAATACCGTTGTATTTCTCAACCACGTAGATGAGGTTTGTGTTCGTCCACGCGCCTCGGAAAATAGTCACCCAGTCTTGCTTACACTGGGCGCGCAGATCCTCCGGCAGCGCGAAATACATCTTGCGGGCCTTGCGCCAAAGAGCTGCCTCACGGGCACGCCAAGCCACAATAATCCCGTCACTTTTCGACTGACGCTTGCGCTTCTCTGACTCCCAGTCGTGCTGCTGCTCGCGAATCTGATCGCTGAACAGTGGAAGTGCGTTCGCCTCACGCTGTTGCTTGCGCGCAAAGAGCGATTCCTTGCGGCTGTTGAATTCGAGCTTCTCAGGTCGGTGAAGATATGGCTTGAATCGCATTCTGGTCCTCCAGAGCAAGTCCTATGGATGCGGCGAATTTGCCTGGCCGCAGCACCCAAGCTGATAGGGACAGTATGCAAGTAGGAGGGGTGTGTCACCGGCCGGCCGATCCCATTATCTGCAGGGCGCGCCCATCCCGTGCGGGTACCCATTATGGGAGTTTGAAGTTTGCTCTCAGCGCTTATCTCAATTGCTACGCTGCCCGTATAATCTTCTGAAACGTAGCAACATGGATGGGCCTACATTGAGGAAGAAAACTCGCACCAGAACCCAGGTTGCCCACATCACCATCCCACCAAAGATGCGTGAGCGCCTGGAGCGTTCTTCAGAGGGTGCATACCGAACCCTGAACATGCAGGTCCAGTACCTGGTCGCCAGCAGCCTACAGCGGGAACCAGTGCTCCCGGAGCATGAGGACACATCCCTATATATCTCACCTGATGGCGTAACTTGTCGGCTGCCCTTACGCTTCGACAAAGACTTGTACGATCTAATCACCGCAGCTGCAGCCGCCCGATCTGCAAGCATCTCAGCGGAGGTCCGCACCCGTCTTGAGCTAGCGATGAACGTAGAAGATGCCCGCGCCGAGAACTGGGCTGAGCTGGAAAACCAGATCAACGCAGTGCTACAAAGTGGCTGCTTGAATTCGCTGCAGCAAAGCGCCCTGAGCGAGAAGCTGGCTCAGTGCCAATTGGACAGCCACAACGACAAGACAACGCCGTTCAGCACTCTGTCGATTCAGTGGCGTAATCCATAGGACACGGCCAAAAGGCCGATCCCCATTTGGGGAATCAAGGAGGTAGGACATCATGGGTCAAGCACGCAACCGGGGTAGCAGAGAAGAGCGGATCGAACAGGCGAAGCTCAAACGGCAAGAGGCATTTCAGGGACTGGAGAAACGTTCTCTCGACGACATCCGGCAAGAGTTTGGTATACCGGCTGGGTCGCCATTTCTTGGCTATGTCGTGCACATCCCAGAGTCCGATGAGTTCCTATTGGACCTGAATGAGACTGCTGACTCCATCAACAGGCTTTGGTGCAAATCCCCCGGCCGGGCCAAGCGCTTCGATGATCCAATGGCGGCCTACGACGCTGCTAGACCAGGGCGTGATTTGGTCGTGGGGCTTTTCGAGACCCCTGATCAGTTCTTCGTAGCCGAGGTCTTTTGATGGGGACCGACTGTGCTGATCACGACTGACGATTTCTACGCAGAGCTTGATTCCTTCCGGGTCCTGCCAGAGCAGATCCACACTGCAGATGTGGACTCATTCAAGAGGGCCTACGGCCAAGAGGCGGCGAACCTCGATAGGGGAATTGTGTACGTCCTGCGCTCCCAGAATCCGATTCCACGACTGAAGGGCGAGAGCGATGTGATCTACATCGGCATGACCAAGGGGACCTACAGAAACCGCTATCTGAAGCATGCGAGCCTTCACGCAACCTCAGCCGCAAATAAGGCCAAGTACAGGCATATTCTGGAGACCTACGGGCCGATCAGGATCACGATCGCCCCTTATAACCGCTACGGCCCCGACCTCCGGACAGCGGAAGGCCAGCTTCTCTGGTGGTACTTCAGGCACCACTGCGAATACCCGCCGGTCAACTACACACAAACCCAGATCCGGACAGATTCAATCCTCAGACCCCAACCCGAGGGCTGACATACGCCTCGCGGATTGCCCGCAGGAAAGTACCGCTCAAAACGTCGATTTTTGTCCATTTGCCGGGAAATGAGGCGCCCTTACTTCGAGATAATAGGGTCCTCGATACCATGGTGTACGACAAAACAAAATCGCGTGGGGTAGTGCATGAAGTACATATCAAAGATGAAATCTGGGTACATCGTTCGCAAGTCGAAAAACGGCATACAACACCAAGAATTCTTCAGCTTTGCCAAGGCTGGCAGCATGGAGCAGGCCCTCATGCAGGCCCGAGCCTTTCGGGATCAGCTTGTCGAAAAATTATCAGGCGGGCACTCATATCAGAGTGAGAATTGGCTGAACAATACCGGGTGGGTTGGTGTTGCAATGCATTGCCGTACCGTTAGCCACAAGCCAGATAGCGTGGTCCATTTTTTTCGAGCTCAGGCACCACTCCCCGTAGGGAAGTCGAAAACAAAATCGTGGGCAATTAGGCGGTTTGGCCTACTTCCAGCCTACACACATGCAGTGCAATGGAGGCTCGCTGAGACAGGGAAACCAGCAGCGTCCTACCAGGAAATCGAGGACTGCTTTACCCGCAAGTTTCTGCCCCTGTACATGAAATTCGCGCGAGATGAGAGTGATGCTTACGAGCGTCAGGCGTTAATGGGCTCACTGCAGGCGCTCTACAGCACGACTGAATCCCCAACCATCAAGAGGTTGCTTCGCGATGGCCGGGTTTGTTGAAGGCTCCCTGCCGAGTCCGAAGAATCTGGGTTAGGAAACTGCAGGGAGTGGACAAGTGATACCTGGGGGCCGCCCGTTATAGTCGTTTTGAATCCTCTGACTTAAGGGCCCCTTCGCATGACCTATATCCTCACACCGGAACAGGCCAACGCTATCAGTGATGTAGATATCGCCTTTGGCACAATCAGGCTTCTGCCGCTGTGGAATGACATCCCCGCCGAGTTTCATACCGGTAACCAGTACACCCAGCTGGCTGCTGACTTGTTCTTTGGCCGCCCGGTCGGCGATTCCCAAATTGAGATTCACGAAGGGTTCACGCCCGCACTGCTTGACCGCGCAGTAAAAGCCCACCTCGTGTCGGCCGCGCCGAGCCACGAGCACAAGATTGCTGGCGTAGGGCTGATGATCTCCAGAATGTGCACCTTCGTTGAGGAGGTCTCATCACAATGAGTGAACTCCCAAATCCTGATACCGAGCGGTTGATAACCCTCTGGGAGCAACTGACAGAACAGGCTCTACACTCAGACAGCTTTACCTTTCGCATGAACGGCAACCACTTCAATCTCTATACCGCGAACAAGCGAATCAAAGAGGCCATCGAAGTGGACGCGGCCAGCCTCTCTTTGACGATCAAGAGCCTAGTCAAGCCGGTCGCAGAAGCTGAGAAGTTCACCCTCGCCGACATCATGTCCGAAGATGAGCGGCTGAAGTCGAAGCTGGCGATTGTTCATGAGCTGAATGCCTACTTCAGGGCACCTGAGGTGCAGTCGCTGCACCAGCAGTTCTACGACTACTGCGAGGGTGCATTGGCTCACTACCGAGGACGGGAACCGGGGGAGGAGGAGAGGGCATTTGTGCTGGAGTCAGCGGTGTTTGTGGGGCTTGATGCCTATCACGCAACCGATAAGCTGACCCGGTTAATGGTCCAAGACGGCGCCCTATCGACCAAGGACCAGGCAAAGGTAAACCATCTGGTTCTTGGCTTCGACTCGATCGAGGACCTTATCTCCCTTGCACACCAGATCCCAACGGGATTCTCCCTGTGCTGCATCCTCCGGCCGCACGTCAGCGACAGCTACTTTGTCATGGTCGTGCGCAATGGCGATCGCATCATCGCTCTGACAGACAAGGGGAACTACACGCACCCCCTGCAAGAGGCCAGGATGCGGCAGCGGAATGACCGCTATAACCACGAACGAATAGACCGGAGTCACTTCCCTTACGACCTTCTGAACCTTAAGTGGTCCGACAATGGCCGGGATTCTCGGGCCGACGCACCCCGCAACCAGCTAGCTTCAGAGAGTAGCCTTTGGTCACTCGGGACCCTTGCCGACTTGAACAACTGGGATCTGCTGTGGCTGCACATGTTCATCGACCAATGCATTAAACGGTACTTCGATGACGCCCGGTCGGAACCCCCTATTGCGCTGGGGTCCATGGTCCGAATTCCGCACAGCTGGATCGGCGATTCCAACGCCGAACAACTGCCGGTACCGGCGCAATACGAGGTCCAGCTAGATCGCGTGCCGAGCGCACAGCTCACAACCGAATTCATGACGTCACTGGAGCCAGGCTGGGCGACGAAGCCCAACCCTAACCTTTGGATGGAAAGGCGGTTTGGTTCAGAGGTTCCGATCGAGGCTCTCTATATCCCAACGGCGGCAATGGAAATCAGCGAGGGCAGAGCGGATCTCATCAAGGATGCCGACGGCATAAAGCTGGTTCCAAAGCAGGCCGAAAGCACCCCATTTTACCGGCCGAACGTACTCAGCTTGGTTCCTACCGATGTAACGGCCCTAAGTACCCCTGAGCAGGTACGGAGGGACATGTACTTCCTTGCCCGCTACAACCAGGCACAGGTAATCCAGTATCTGGCAAAAGAGGACTATTCCGCCCGGCAAGCAGAAGTGCAGCAGTGGTGCTTTGACGCAATGGCGGCCAACATGCCAAGCATCATCGACGACCTGATTGCCCTGAACCACGAGCGCTTTTGGCTGGATCATGAGGAGCTTTCAGGGGAAGTCGAATTGCTCCGATCGGAACTGAAGGGGAGTAGCAGCGGGGATAGCCAGCCAGTTGAGATCCCTTTGCACCAGGGGAGGGGTATCAGGTTGTCCTACATCCCGCCCCGGCACCGGTTCGCCCCTGATCGAAAGAGCGGGCCATCGTTGGCTAAATCCCTGGGGCTGGAGCGCTACGAGTTGCACTCAACTGTTTGCGCGCTGGATCAGGAGGAGGAGGCGAACGTTTGTCTCTACCTCACCACTGATACCATCTTGGACATCGTCAATATCACTGGATTGTCGGTGAGCGATATCCCTGTCGAGCTGCACTCTCGGGGCATCAAAACCTATGTAGGGAACTCGATCCTGAGCCGGATCGACCCCATGGCCTGTCTCAAAAACCCTTGGGATGAACTGCGGCTGAGCTTCATTCTGCCACTGAGCCTGAGCGCGCTGAAGAAGCGCCGGCGGGAGATGGGTCTATCGACCCCGCGATCGGGGCTGCTGGAGTCGTTTGCTGAGGAATCATCAGCGGCGGCCCGGCAAGCGCGGTACAGGGCCAAACCGATTGAGGGACTTGAGTAACGCGCTAGCAGAGCAGTTTGACGGTGTTCGAGTGCGGGACGTGGATCTCAACCTCGGCGCCGTCCAGCTGCACGACTAGGCTGCGAATCCGCTCACCCTCTGAAATCTCCAGCACTTTGGCTCGGGATGGCGCATCGTATCCCATCGGCCAAACCTCCAACTGATCACCAACCGCGACTTGCGAAACACTGATATCCATCTCATCACCTCTCTCTGGTTAGTGCCGGCAAGCGCCGGCACGCTGCAGTTTCTATTGGTTATTCCGATCAGATGACGATCAGGCGGGGACTACGATCAATCCAGATATTCGTCAGGTAACCGCCGACCAGAACCACCATTGAGGCCAGAACCCGTACCCAGGTTTGGGTCCACCAGTAGTAACCCTCGCTGGCATACACCGCCTCAGCGGGGGTCAACAGCAACCCGCCAGAAACCACAAACATGGCAAATACCGGCCAAATCCCAAATGGGCTAAACCCGATAGGCCGGGACTGATCAGTTGGGCATGAGATCCGCCAGTAGCCCAGCGCCATCGTCATCCCGAATCCGCTGCCCACCAGGAAGCGAACTCCCTGCTCACCCAAGCTCAGGTCAAACTTGAACAGCATCCAAAGCACTGCTCCGATCAGGCCGTAAACAAGCCCTGCAAACACATACTGCATGTGAAAATCTCCGTCGTTGATTCCCTGCCAGTTTCCTCTAGCTCGGGCTGTGTCACTGCGGCTCCGGCACAAATTTATTTGGTGCGATGCCAGCGCTACTACCAGACCTATTATCCATATCTGGGAGCCCATATTTGGCCGTAAGAACGCCGAATTTGAGTGTTTTAAGCACTAAATTCTGGCTAGAAATGTGTTATGGGATCAGGTATTTGTCAGGCCCATCACGTTATAGTGAAACGCAGAAGACCACCTATCCGAGACACGATTCTGGAAACCGATATGAAGAAGTCAGCGCTAACCCGCACTCAGCAACAGGTCATGCTTTGGATCAGTCAGGGGTGGTCCGCCAGGGTCAGCTCCGGATCGGCTGTAGAGATCAACGGTAAGCGGGTGTGCACCGTCAGCACCATGGAAGTGCTGGAGCGTAAAGGGCTGGTAGAGAGGGAGTCCCGCGCGCCGTACTGGGTGGCAACAACCGAAGGCCGAAAGCTCAGCCCCGGCTATGCGCCTGCAGAAACAAATTAAGCGATGCGGGACAGATGGAGGCGGCGCGCATAACTCTGATCCACTCTGGCAATCACATCCTTGGTGAACTGCTCGATCAGCTCGGCATAACGCGGCTGGTCAATCTCCAGCGGGATCGAAATGCGCGAGGTGCTCAGTACGTCTTGGCCTTTGCACTCGTAGTGTCCAAAGAGAGAAAGCTCACCGAAGAACGGCTCAAGACGAACCGTCGCGTCCTTGCCCCCTACAGCAGTCTCAAACTCCATCGACCCGCAATGGTAGGTATGCTCCATGTCGAACTCACGTGGCGCTGTCCAGCCCTGCTTTACCAGTTCACAGACAACAGCAGATTTAATGGCTTTGTACTTCCGGGCGTTGATAGGCATGAGATGGGGCTCCATAGGATTGATGGAGCCAGTATCAGCCCCAAGAGCCTGTGTCATCGGGCACTCAGGGACGATAACGAGAGAAGAGCAGGACACGGCGCCAAACCGCAAACGTGGAAGCGAGGGTGACCGTTAGGCCCGGACGTTGATCCTCGGACCTACAAACAGCCGATTGTCCGCTTGGAAGAATACGACGATCTCGCCGGCCCTTTCTCGGCGTGCCCCCTCGGCCAGTGTCTGAGCAGCAGCACACTCTGGGCCAAGGATACGGGCTGTCGCCTCAAGGGTATCTTGGGATATCTCAACCGCATTTGGTGGCAGAGTGGTCATGCTGGGTTCCTGGTCGCTCAGTTCGCAAATTCAAACATGCTTTCGCCATCATCGTCGATCACGTGGGCTCGGATGTGTTCGCAGACATCAATAGCTCTGACCGGGCTGACAGGTCCCTCCAAGCGACGGAGAACATTCTCCAGGTTGCAGAATGGGCAGGTCACCTTGGCTGCAAGGTAAGGCCCAATCATGTCGATAGTTCTGGAAGGCGCAACCAACTCGATAGCCATAATCAAGCCCCCACCGGCACGCCAGCTTTCTTGCGCTTGTAAATCTCTTCACGATCTACAGCCATGGTTTTCGGTGCCACGACACCTACCCGTACCTGATTTCCTTTGACGCCCAGCACAGTAACTTTCACCAGGTTGCCATTGCCGTCGTCGATACAAATAGTTTCACCGGGGGTGCGAGTAACAATCAGCATATGTTGTCTGTCCTTGTTTCGTTGTTAGAAGGCATTAACCATGCCCGAGTAATAAAGTTTCTTGCCGTCAATCACGACAGCGGGGTTCAGCTTGCTTGGGCGGTTGATACCCAGCCTTGTTCAAAGCCGCAAAGATCCTCTGGTACCAAAATCGTCTCGCCCATCAATGCGGATACAACCGCACGACAGGCAGCTTCCTTGTGGTCGCTGCCAATGCCATGCATTCGTTCGGCCATTGCCTCAACGCCGTCACTCATGGCTGTAAATGACATGTTGAAGCGGCTGATCAGCTGGCCACAGTCATCCCAGTTGCTCGTCGGGCGGAATGGAACCACTCGCGCCAAGTCCGCGCCAACACTGACAAAAACGCGATGCGTGGAACCGTAATTTGGCGGGAGAACTGAGACAGCCATATTCAATGACCGAGCCACAGCCCAATTGAGCGCTGGGCCTGTCAGCTTGCGGGAGTTGCAGGGCACGTAATTCGACAGATCCATGTGAGCAATCTCATGTGTTGGGACTGAACAGATCATCCCATGAGAACGGTTGTGTCATCGGTCCATTCCAATGACCTAAATGTGATCGTTCTCGCTTGAATGATCAGGGCTGATGGACCACGACGCTTTGGGTGGGCGATCGTGAGAATGGGGGCATAGCCCCGATAAAATCCCACATTGTGAAACCAAGATGGCCGAGCGTGCAGGATTCGAACCCGCGACCACCCGCTTAGAAGGCGGGTGCTCTATCCATCTGAGCTAACGCTCGGAATGCTGGTCATCCCCGGCTGTGTGGCGACCAAATGCGCTATCCCACTCCCCAGCTGGTATGGGTCTATAGCGATCTGGATGGCCCGCAGATGGAGGATCAATATCTGCTGCCATGCTTCGCGTGTTTCGCTCGAAGGTACGAACGCGCTAATCCTTTCCGAAAATATCCCGTTCGGCCCGGTGAAGTAATGCGATGGAGTTTTACACTGTCGAATCTGATAGTAACGACCCCAGTATCCTTATTCACTTCATGTCATGCACTTTGCTCAACGTGACGAAAAGTCGGGTTTCGCTGCAGCTCCCCGGACTCGTGATGATCAACTCCTGAATGCTTTCAGCCAGTACATGCCGCGACCGATCAGGTGGCCCTCATCCTCACCTCGCCGCCTGGCATTTCGGATCGCCTCTGCCTTCGACTGCCCCGGTACGCCATGAAGCCAAACACCGTCCACTTCGTCGTAGGCCGGGTACTTGTAGGTGATCTTGACCGACCACCTCGCCGGCGACGGGCCTTCCACAGGGTGATCCTTCTGACGCTGCCGCTCGGTACCGAGGCCATCAACAACTGTTGGGCTCAGACCGAGAGCTGACTCAACCTCGCTCCGAGAACCAACGATTGGTTCCCGGGTGTAATCACCGCCGATATAGGCGTAGTGCTTCCCACTGCTCAACACACCAATTCGTGGGTCCAGGTTCATCGCTCATTCCTTTGTTGTTGCTGAAGCCGCCTGCCGGCCCGGATTCCAGCCTTGGATCTCGATACCCACCGGTGACCGCAGTTCCGACACACACAGGCCACGCCGTTGCTAGACCGATCAAGGGACACGACCTCCACGTTGTAGCTGACCCTACGAACATCCCCAAGCCGGAACGGCCCAGCTTCCGCGAGCCTGCACTGGGAGCAGTAGAGTTGTCGTATCGGTGTGGATCTGCCCATGCGTCGCCATTTCCTACTCTGCGAATCGAAACCTCATGACGTGCAGGCTCGACGTTGATAGGTAAGAAGCTTCTCAGGAAGCCCCAGTACGCAGAAGATCTTAACGGCTCAACAGTGCGTATCACCGGGAGGGGCAAGCGTTCGGAGGAAGTGCAGAGGTGCGTTGACGGGTCCACCTGCAGGGGACCCGCCATGTCAGAAACGGATCAGAGGAAGGGCAGGGATTTCTGACGTGAATCCCGCTGGCTCCTTGCCAGGCCAAGCGCTTTCTCAGTCAAGGCGAGTCGCTTGGAGCCCGCCTTTACGTCACGAATCCAGCTAGTGCCCGGGTAGAGAACGAACTCAGCATCGACCGGCGCCGGCCGGCCACGGCCCTTACGCTTTGGAAGGATCTCAATTACTTCGTATTCCTCAAGCAGGCCGCCGTCACGCATTTTGTCCAGCTCACGAATCATTGCGTTGATGCTTGCCCGCATCGTCTTCATCTCAAGGCCCGGTGTCCGACTACTCAGATCTAATAGGCTGACTTTCAGCGGGTGCGCCCCGGAGATATTCGGCGCTGAGAAAAACATCTGCCGCAGCAGGTATGCAGCAAATCCGGCGAGAGGAACGCTGGGGGCGAGGGGGTACTGCCGGTAGGTCGAGTTCTGGATTGCGTTAATCACCAGAGGATGGAGTGCAATCTTCCAAACGTCGCGGCCCTTGACCAGTTCGTCTGCGCTTGAGGTATTAGAGAAACTCGGCACGATGGGGTAACGGCTGGTTGTCTCAGTGCCACCGCTGCTTTTGATCGTAATGATGCTGGAGGTAAGGACCTCAAGCGCTTCGCGGATCTGATAATGGCTCTGCGATCGGCCCATGCTCCTCAAGACTGAGTAGAGCTCGCGGATAGAGAAAGTGACGTAATAGCTGACCTTGTTGTTGACCAGTTCCGCACGAGCCTGCTGCGTTGCGAGATGAATCAATGCCTGCTCAACGACCTGCTCCCTGAAGCCCGGGAACCGGCGTTTCGGGGCGGCTTCAACGTCCGACTTGTTCTTTGGGCCCTTGGGATAATAGGTGCCCGGGAAAACCGTCAGCTTGAACTTGTTGTTGTAGATCGTGAAATCAGTTTGATAGTCGTTGGGAAGCACATCGAGATAGTTGAGCTGGTCGGCTGTGTACTTGGGGATCAGTTCCCAAAGCGTAAGAACGTTGCTCAGGCCGGCTGCTTCGTCTTCGTTGTTACACAGGAAAGATTGAAACAGCTGCAGCGCACCGACATCGCGATCGGGTGCCGGGATCACCTCTGGATCAAAGGACCCCTGCGGTCCCCACAGAAACGTCTTATCCTCGACTGCCGAAGCTACCTTATCCATTGGCTATGAGCCCCCAAAAAACATGAAGCTGAGAATAGGCGCGCTGAGTTAGCCCCGCAACGGGGGTGCTAGATTTGAGGCCGATAAATCGCTAGAACAGAGGCCCATAATTCACGTGAAAAAGCGAACTACGCCCCTTCCAATGTGTGACAAAACTGTCCCAGTGAAGGCAAGGCCTGCGCCGCAATCCCCCGATCTAGAAGGATTTCGGAGATTTTATTGGTTCAGCAACCGCCCTACAGCCCCCAGAATCTCGGTCCCCATAACCGGATTTGAAAAAAATGAAATTCGATTGAAACAAGCCAAGATGAGGGGGCCGACAGCATTGTTCACATGCTTCAAGCGCTAGATTAGAGGCCGATAATTCGGGTCAGTGCTTCGATACCACCCCGCTAGAATAGAGGCCGATAATTCCTGAAACCCGCATGGTTGTTGGGTTTAAGTACAGATGGGCCGCTAGATTTGAGGCCGATAAATCGGGCCATTGCGCCGATCCCGCCCCGCTAGAATAGAGGCCGATAATTCCTGAAACCCGCATGGTTGTTGGGTTTAAGTACAGATGGGCCGCTAGATTTGAGGCCGATAAATCGGGCCATTGCGCCGATCCCACCCCGCTAGAATAGAGGCCGATAATTCCTGAAACCCGCGTGGTTACTGGGTTCTATCACTGGCAGCCCGCTAGATTTGAGACCGATAAATCGGGCCATTGCGCCGATCCCACCCCGCTAGAATAGAGGCCGATAATTCCTGAAACCCGCGTGGTTACTGGGTTCTGTCACTGGCAACCCGCTAGATTAGAGGCCGATAAATCGGGTCAGGAGCGCCCAGCTCACCCCGCTAGAATAGAGGGCCATAATTCGTGAAACCCCCGTGGTTACTGGGTCCCCTCACTGGCCACCCGCTAGATTTGAGGTCGATAATTCGGATTATGATTGCGTTTCTGCCCCGCTAGAATAGAGGCCCATAATTCGCGACCCCCCCATGGTTGCTGGCTCCCGGGCAACCATCACTGCTAGATTCAAAGCCGATAACTCGGCCTGGGGTACCGATACCCGCCCGCTAGAATAGAGGTCGATAATTCACGAGGCCCTCATGGTTGCGGGGTTCTGTCACAGCCACCCGCTAGAATAGAGGCCGATAATTCGCGAAACCTGCATGGTTACTAGCTCTCAGGGCTTCCGGCTCAAGAGATGTGAGATCCTATATCCGGAATTGAGCCATCAGGGGCCGCTAGATTTGAGGTCGATAAATCGGGCCATTGCACCGATCCCACCCCGCTAGAATAGAGGCCCATAATTCGTAAAGCCCCCGTGGTTGATGGGTTCCCGGACAGCTGAGCCGCTAGATTTGAGGTCGATAATTCGGATCTTGATTGTGTTTCTGCCCCGCTAGAATAGAGGTCGATAATTCGTGAAACCCGCATGGATGCTGGGTTTGCAGTAACCGACCACCCATCTGCCACTGCGTCAGACGGTGATCACCAGGTGCTATATTTGAGACCGATAATTCGGCTCTGCACGGGGTTGGCTTGCCGCTAGATTTGAAGTCGATAATTCCTACAGGTCCCATGAATAGGGACTTTGCGCGGATTGGTAACGATGAGCCTGACTCTGAATCTGATGCCTGCAGTAGAGCGCTAGAATACAGGCCGATAATTCGTAGAACCCGCATGTTTACTGCGTTTCAGTTCAATTGAGTGCTGGCGTGTGACACCGACGTCATTTCTGGCACAGGACTTTGCTCTGCACCGGCCAAACTGATTACCGGGGTTTCGTGAAGAATGCAAAATGCTAGCTATTCTGCTCTGAGGAGAGGAGCGCTGGGCTGCTGATTTCCAGGAGTTATGCAGGGAGTTAAGGATATACGGGAAGGAAAAACGGAACCAAAGGAGAAAATCATAACCTGTTGTTATCTATGATTTTTTCCATTATTTATCCGCCTGTATTCTCCCGGATAGACGCGGTCGGATCTAGCGGTTATCTGCGCTGTAATCTCGAACGCGACTTAATTTATCGCCCTCAAATCTAGCGCTTCCTCCGGACCAGCAACGCCTGGAGTGCCTCTGAAACTGATTTATCGGCCTCTAATCTAGCGCCACCTTTTGAATTATCGGCCTCAAATCTAGCGCCCAATGTCCTCAGGTCCGCCGTTAGGCTGTGGATAAATCATGGCTTTTGAATTATGCCCCTCAAATCTAGCGGGTTACCGGCCCCAGATCTCGATATTTATGGCGGTCTGTTCTAGCGGGGAATCGTGAGTCTTGCCCTGAACATCAATCCACCGATGACACACCTTTGAATAGGTACTGACGATAGGCGCCGGCGCAGAAGGGCCCGGGCCGCACGCATCCCAGCGCCGGCCCGTCGGTTGGCAGCCCTATGCCGCTTGGCTCGACCATGGGTGAACGAATGCATAGGCGCGCTTACGCTCAAGCAGAGCGCCAACGCAGTCTTCCTCGAACGCCTTTGCGACCTCTTCAATTGAGAACTGCTTGTCGTCGCCAGCATAGAAGATCTTCACAACCGGATTTCCGTTCTCGTCCAGGCGGAAATGCTCGAAACCAGGCTCTACATCGGTGCAAGCGCCCCAAGCAAGGGTATAGGGGATCTTCTGCTCACGCAGGTCATATTCGAACCTCAGTGCCGCAGAGCCGACGTCGTGGTAAACGAAAGCAACCAGCGCGGGAGTGTCGCCGTCGGCTGGGATCTCGTTGACCTCATTGGCCATGTTGTCGATCGCCTCGTAAGCCTCTTGATGAGCCTGCAGGACGGTGACAGTAACTGTAGTTGTGTCGTTCATGCTGATCCCTCGGTGTAGATCGGGGAGGGCGGTATGCCCTCGCTCCATGTGAGAAATCTTAAGGCCGGGGTAAGGTGTGTCAGCGGCGCCGGAACAAAAAAGTACGTGGTCGGGTAAGCCCTCAGATCCCAATCCACTCAACCGGGATTCTCGTTCTCGCGCTGGCGGGGCCGTAGGCTTGGATCGGGAAAGCAGGCAGTAACCGATGGGGGTGGGAGCAAATGCCTTGCGTGCAGTTGTGATTGGTGCCCAGGCCGTTATCCTCTGAACATCTTTATGAGAGTTAACTGGTGATGACACGCTGTTGTATGCCTGAACATGGCTTTGCGTTTCCTGCGACAGGCGAAACGCCTACCGATAACCCATACCAAGGACGCCGCCGATGATCATTACTCTGCAAGCTGATAACCCTGATACTGGAGAAACTGCCGAATACCGGATGGGTGTCCGTAATCCCGGCGCTGCTCGCGAAGCGTTTCGCCACTTCCTGCGCGGTCGTGGTTGGACTGAGGCGCAGATCAGTACCTCGCAGATCAAGGAAGTCCCGAGTTCGCCCGACAGGTGATCGGAAGAATAGCGATGTTGAACTGATAGATGGCGCAGGGCAGCAAGTAACTCACACCGACTGGTAAGAGTAGGCTCTGTAGCCCAAGACAAAGGAAATCTCCAAATGCTGTCGATTCCGAAAAGGCCAATCCGAGAGATCGTTATATCCGAGCCCGATCTCCAAGTAGCGTTATCCCACCTTCAAGGCTTGCCCTTCTCGAAGACGAAAGGCATGCCGGAACAGTGGGGGCGCGAGTGGGTTTTGCAGTGCCTGCGCGAGGCTCTGGAGCAGCTGCCTAAAGGCGCAATAGGTGAGAGGTCGTGTGTTCAATTTGGGCCAAGTTTGTGGGCTCTCGTTGTGCCCTTCGGCATCGACCTTGCTGGGGCAGATCATCAAGATGGCCGGCTCCAAGTTTGGGTTCTGACACGCCCCGTGGGCACAGACCCGCTGACCATCACCAGCGTATAGGGAAACCGTTGCTGATCACTAGCCCGTGCGGGCTTCGGCAGTAACAGGGCCTGAGAAGGCCAAACGGAACCAGAAACACCCAGGAGGGGGGTACGAAATGGGCTCACTGACAGGAAAAATTGTGGCCGTTGATTCGGCGAAGGGATTCATCACTTGCGACAAGGGCGTGTCTCACTTTTTCACGCCCAACAAGGTGGCAGCTGACCAGCCATTCGTCGAGCTGAGCGTGGGTGACCTCGTCGATTTTGAAGCCTATGCCGCCCCGAAAGGCATGCGTGCCCGCAAGATTAAGAAGCGGGAAACCTACCCGTGCTGGGAAATCGCAAGCGACTTCAGAACCTATACCAAGAAGTCGGGACTCACCATGCCCTGTGATGGCCAAACGTATGGCGTTCCAGATCTGGAGCTTCACTACGTCTACGACGGAGATCTCGAAAAGGCCAAGCGGGAGTTGTTCAAGCTGCTCAAGGATACTGGCTACAACTTCGTCCAAGGACTTGAGTCCTGGAAGCCTGCAGATGAGCAAGGTGGTCAACTGACTGCCCCCGTTTTGACAGTGAATGCGGGGGTTTACTTCACGAATTCGGGAGTAGCGAGCAGCGCGCAAGAGCAGGAAGAGACTCAAAAGCGGATCGAGCATGAAGCTGATGAGATCCGGAAGAAAGGGCAAGAGCTGGCAGACCGCATCTCTAAGCGCAAGCTGTGGACTGTAACCACACTGGCAGACCGATTCATCATTCTTGGCGACGGCAAAACCTTCCGGGAAGACGAAGTTTCCCTGTCCTCTGTGGATCTGGTATCCACCCTGTCTCGTGACAAGCACGCCGGTCGTGAACAGCTCATCCAGTCGGCCCAGAAAGTGGGGGCCAACTGCATCGAAAATTTGCGCTACAGCACCCTTACCGCCAACGAAGGGAACTACCACTACACCGTCTTCCAGTGGCACTGCCGCGCTCACCAGTATGGGAAAGTGACCTATACCGAGGTGCAGTCAGAAGCCGAGGCGCAGCATGCCAAGACCAAGGCACAAGTAGACTCAAATCACGAGAGGTTGATTGACCTGCAAAAAACGCTCAATCGGCTCGTGCACAGCAAATGGAAGAGCACCTTCGTGAAGGTGATCTTGATTGGTGGCTTAGTGATCTTCTTGCTGAACAAGCTCTTCGGCTAGATCAGCTCTCTGGATTGCACCTGATGAAAATTTGGGCTGATTTTCGAATCAAGTTTTTGGAAGCCAGGACATGAGCGACTTAGTTCTTCGGGCCATGAAGTATGCCCGCGAGGTGCATGCCGACCAAAGGCGGAAGTACACCAACAACCCCTATGCCGATCACCTGGCCGAAGTGGTGGGAATCGTCTCCACCGTCAGCCCTAACCACCCTGATCCGCAAGTGACCCATGCAGTCGCATGGCTACACGACTGTGTTGAGGATCAGTCCGTGTCGGTGAGCAGTCTGAGGGATATGTTTGGTGAAGAGGTAGCGAATGGCGTTCTGTGGCTGTCTGATCTTGAGCAAGGCAACCGTGCTGAACGCAAGGCTGCCTCACGCCGGCGACTTGCTGCAGCGCCAAGCTGGGTGCAGGACATAAAGGTGGCCGACATTATCAGCAATACCTCTTCGATCATGATGCACGATGCTAAGTTTGCCCTTAAGTATCTGGAAGAAAAACGCCTGCTGTTGGATGTGCTTACGCTCGCTAATCCTGAGATTCTGAATCACACCGGGTTTTATGGAGGCCATTCCGTTTAAGTCAGGCCGCCACGGCCTGACCTGTGTGTTGCTGGTAGAAGTTTGCCTCAGCTTCTGCCGGCGGTATATGTCCAATCGATCCCAGAAG